>JGI24917J38488_100909_pt1 | contig 44749 bp, 41 predicted proteins | sample LinPfosmplate5_FD_38488 | JGI IMG/M metagenome (IMG submission 38488)
TGCAGGTCGACTCTAGAGGATCCCACGGCGGTCTGAGCAAGTCTGAAATCGACATCATGGCCCGTTATCTGTTGAACGAACCTTCGTCGCCACCTGAATGGGGCATGGCAGAAATGAAGGGCTCCTGGAAAGTTATCATTCCGGTCGAAAAGCGCCCAACCAAGAAAATGAATCGTCTTGATCTGGAAAACCTGTTCTCGGTTACGCTGCGTGACGCCGGACAGATCGCTCTGATTGACGGTGAATCCAAGGAAATCGTCGAAATTATCGACACTGGTTATGCCGTTCACATTTCACGGATTTCAGCTTCTGGTCGTTATCTCTTTGTGATTGGCCGCGATGGCAGAATCAATTTGATCGATTTGTGGATGGAGCATCCAAACAATGTTGCCGAAATCAAGATCGGCATGGAAGCTCGCTCTGTAGAAACATCGAAGTACCATGGTTACGAAGATAAATACGCCATTGCTGGTGCTTATTGGCCACCGCAGTTCGTCATCATGGATGGCGCAACATTGGAGCCGAAAAAGATTGTTTCCACGCGCGGCAATACTGTGGACACCCAGGAATATCATCCTGAGCCACGGGTCGCGGCCATTGTGTCTTCACATTACAAGCCGGAATTCCTGGTTAACGTAAAGGAGACCGGTAAGGTTTTGATGGTTGATTATTCCGACCTCGAAAACCTCAAGATTACGACGATCAATGCGGAACGCTTCCTGCATGATGGTGGCTTTGATTCAACGGGCCGCTACTTCATGGATGCAGCAAACGCTCGTGATACGATTGTCGTGATTGACACAAAGGAAAGCAAACTGGTTGCCAAGGTCAAAGTCAGCACCACACCTCACCCAGGTCGTGGCGCCAACCTGATGCATCCAAAATATGGTCCGGTTTGGGTCACAAGTCACCTTGGTGATGAAATGATCTCGCTGATCGGGACAGACCCTGTCAACCATCCCCAGTATGCCTGGAAAGTTGTACAGGAACTGGAAGGTCAGGGCGGTGGTTCACTGTTCGTGAAAACCCATCCGAAATCGACCAACCTCTGGGTCGATTCTCCCTTGAACCCTGATGGAGCAATTGCTTCTTCAATCGCTGTGTTCGACGTCAATAACCTCGATAAGGAATACGAAGTCCTCCCCATCGGGGAATGGTCCGGTATTTCCGAGGGCGTCAAGCGCGTCGTGCAGGGTGAATACAACAAGGAAGGTACTGAAATCTGGTTCTCCGTCTGGAATGGCGCGAAGCAGACATCAGCCATCGTTGTTGTAAACGACAAGACCCGCAAGTTGGTCAAGGTGATCAAGGATAAGCGCCTGGTCACACCAACCGGCAAATTTAACGTCCGCAATACCAAGGACGACGTTTACTAGCAAGACAGGTCACCGGGCAGAACCCAGGTTCTGCCCGGATCGGCCGCCAGGACAATATTTATCTAACCGTTCTCGTGGGGGGAACAAAATGGACAGCAATCCAGATACCCAAACTACCCCGACGGTGTTCCTTGTGGGCGCAGGGCCGGGCGATTCCGACCTGCTGACTGTCAAGGCCATGCGCCTGATCCAGTCCGCTGAAGTGGTGGTCTATGACCGTTTGGTCAGCGAAGAAATACTTGAACTTGTACCCGTCGGTGCCAGCCGTATTTTTGTCGGCAAAAAAAGTGGCCAACATCATATGCCGCAGAGCGACATCAATGAGCTGTTGGTCAAACTCGGCCAGTCCGGACGCCGTACTGTGCGTCTGAAAGGCGGTGATCCGCTCGTCTTTGGTCGTGGCAGTGAAGAAGCCCAGCGGCTTGACGAGGCCGGTGTTGCCTTCGAAATTATTCCCGGGATCAGTGCCGCAATTGGCGCAGGTGCCTATGCCGGCATTCCCCTGACCCATCGTGGTCTTGCAAGCAGTGTTCGCTTTGTGACAGGTCATTGTCGTGAAGATCAACCTCTGGAGCTCGACTGGCGCAGCCTGTCCGATCCGGATACGACGCTGGTCATCTATATGGGCCTGGCCAACATCAATCAGATCGCAGAGAAACTTGTTGCCGCCGGGCTTTCAGCGACAACGCCGGCAGCTGCAGTGGAGCAGGGCACAACCAGCGCTCAGCGTCGCCACATCACCACCCTGGAAGAATTGCCGCAGGACATTGCGACGCACAATTTTGTCGCTCCGACATTGTTGATCATTGGGCGCGTTGTTGCGGTTGCAGGAACCATGGACTGGTTCAAGACGGTCGCGGATGAAGTACAAGACGATGCGTTGGTCGCTGCACAATAAACGCCTCGCTGGTCTCGCCTTTTTGACAGGTATGATCGTAACCGCTGCGGGCGTTGCGGCAACCGCACCTGTCGATGCGACGCGCCAGGCTGAACTTTCCGTTCTTCTTGAACAGGATTGCGGCTCTTGTCACGGATTGACGCGAAAGGGTGGGCTTGGCTCTGCCTTGCTGCCAGACAACATTGCTCATTTCACAGATGAAGCACTGATCGAAATTATTCTCGACGGTGTTCCGGGTACACCGATGCCGCCATGGCGGCGATTTCTCAATCGGGCCGAAGCTTCCTGGATTGTTGATCGTTTACGCCAGGGGACAAGCCAATGAAATTGAAGATATCTATCGCCGCGATTGCCCTGCTGATGCTATCCGCATGCGCTGAAATCCGTGGCACTGGTGATCTTGGCCTGATCATTGAACGGGGTGCTGGAAGTATCCAGATCGTCCAGACGACAGATCGGGAATCACTGGCGACCATCGAAGGATTGGGGGATCTTTCTCATGCCTCGGCGGTCTATTCGCGCGACGAAAGATATGCCTACATCTTTGGTCGTGATGGCGGCCTGACCAAAATCGACATGCTGACACACAAGATTGTTGCCCGGACCATGCAAGCCGGAAACTCAATCGGTGGTGCAATTTCCCAGGACGGAAAACTGGTTGCCGTATCGAACTACAAACCTGGAGGCGTGCGCATCTTTGATGCCCAAACCCTGGAATCTGTTGCCGAGATACCTGCAATAGGCGCGGACGGCGAACGATCAAAAACCGTCGGTCTGGTTGACGCACCTGGCCAGCGCTTTGTCTTTTCCCTATACGATGCCGGAGAGACCTGGATTGTTGACATGCGTGATCGCAATAAACCGGCAATCACAAAGTTGCGGGACATTGGCAAGCTTCCCTATGACGCCTTGATCACACCGGACGGGCGTTGGTACATCGCCGGATTGTTCGGGGAAGATGGTATGGCCATGGTTGATTTGTGGCAACCTGAAAAGGGTGTCCGACGTATTCTGGACGGTTATGGGCGTGGTGAAAAAGCTTTGCCTGTTTACAAGATGCCCCATCTGGAAGGCTGGGCCATGGCGAACGGCCATGCCTTTATGCCCGCTATCGGTCATCATGAAGTCCTGGTTGCCGCCGAAGGATCATGGAAGGAAATTGATCGCATAGCAGTTCATGGGCAGCCGGTTTTTGTCATGGCACGTCCGGATGGGCGGCAAATCTGGGTGAACTTCGCTTTTCCCGATAATGACACGATACAGGTTATTGACGTGCCGACGCTAAAGATCGTCAAGACCTTGAAGCCGGGTCCGGCTGTCCTTCATATGGAATTTACGCCCAGGGGTGAAGAGGTCTGGTTGTCTGTGCGTGACGATAACCAGGTGATAATGTATGACACCACGACCTTTGCTGAAAAGGGACGACTGCCCGTGCGCAAACCCAGTGGTATTTTCTTTACCGCCCGTGCCCACCGCATTGGATTGTGAGCACGTGATGTCTGATCAAATTCGACAACGGCTCCTGAACGACTATCAACGGGATTTCCCCCTGGTGCCGCTACCCTATGCCAGCATGGCCTCTGACCTTGGCATGTCGGAGCAACAGGTTATCAACACGCTTGGCGAGTTAAAAGATGCCGGCAGCGTCAGTCGCGTAGGTGCAGTTTTGAGGCCCGGCAGCGTCGGTGCCGGGACACTGGCTGCGATGCAAGTGCCTGAGGATCAGCTTCAGCAGGTAGCCGACGTCGTCAACGGCCATGCTTATGTCAATCACAACTACCAGCGCGAACATGCTCTGAATATGTGGTTTGTTGTTACCGCACCGGACCGTGCAACCGTCACAAGTGTATTGCAGGACATCGAACGCCAGTCAGGACTGAAGGTTCTCGATTTGCCGATGGTGCGGGATTATTTCATTGACCTCGGCTTTGATCTGACAGGACGCGATACACGCTCGACACCTTGTCGTGCATCGTTCCACCAGGCCATGCTGGAAGCTTGTGATCATGATCTATTGCAGGAACTGGAAAAAGGCCTGGCGCTGACGTCGCGGCCCTGGAAGGCCCTGGCTGAAGCTGCCGGAATGACTGAGCCTGCCGTGCTGGATCGTCTGCAATATCTTCAGGACCAGGATATCATTCGTCGCCTCGGCGTTGTCGTCCGCCACCATGAGCTGGGCTTTACAGCCAATGCCATGACAGTGTGGCAAGTAACCCCGGGCGATGTCGACGTAATGGGTCGAAAACTTGGATCTTTGCCGTATGTACGGCTTTGTTACCAGCGTCGTGCACATGCCAACTGGCCGTACACTTTGTATGCCATGATCCACGGCAAGGACCGGGACGTGGTCCTGCAGCAAATTGAAGATGCCCGGCATGTATGTGGGTTGCAGGACACACCGTCTGAGACATTATTCAGCGTCAAAAGGTTTAAACAAACCGGCGGTCGCTATTTGGCGGCGGACGCCAAACCGGCTGTTGAGGCTGCGTGATGTCTGAAAGTTTTGCCTATACAGCGCAGTCTGCCAAAGGGGCATTGAAAGCCGCAGGTGGCGTTGATCTGGACGACGCTGACCGGGCCATTATCAATGCCCTGCAAGGCGATTTTCCGGTTTGCGACAATCCCTGGGCCGAGGTCGCAAAGGCACTCGACCTTGAAGAAACGGACATTCCTCGACGTATCGAAAGGTTGCTGGCAGAAGGTGTGCTCAGTCGTTTTGGGCCGCTCTATCATGCGGAGCAAATGGGTGGTGAACTGACCCTGGCGGCAATGGGTGTCCCGGATGATCGCTTTGACGATGTTGCTGACCTGGTGAACGCCCACGAAGAAGTGGCCCACAATTATGAACGCGATAACGACTGGAACATGTGGTTTGTCATTGCCACGGACAAGCCCGGACGGATCGCTGAAGTCATCAGTGAAATCGAAGATGAAACAGGTCTGCCTGTTCATAACATGCCAAAGACCGAAGAATTTTTTGTTGGCCTCAGGTTTGAGGTTTGATCATGAACATACAAACAGACGCGCCGCAACTTGATGACATTGACCGCCTGATCATTCAGGAAACCCAGACCGGGTTGCCGCTGACAGCACGGCCATACCATGACGTGGCCGCCCGCCTCGGGCTCGAGGCAACTGAAGTAATGGCACGGATCAAGGCCATGCAGGCCAACGGCATTATTCGGCGTATTGGCGTTGTGCCCAATCACTACAAACTTGGTTATCGCGGTAATGGCATGAGTGTGTGGGATATTGCTGACACAGATATTTCAGCGGTTGGCAAAATAGTGGGTGCGCTTGATTGTGTCAGTCATTGTTATCATCGCCCCCGCCAGGGCGCTGACTGGCCCTACAATTTGTTTGCCATGGTGCACGGCCACAACCGGGACGAAGTTGAAGACAAGGTTTCGGAAATTGCAGAACAGCTCGGTGCCTTGCAAAGAGGGCACAGGATATTGTTCAGCACACGAATTTTGAAAAAAACAGGTTTGCGCCTGACTGGCACCAGGCCAGCTGCTAACCGCAGTGCGGCCTGAGGAGAGATTTTATGTTCAGAGTATCCCAATATATGCAAACACTGGCGACCGAAGGTGATGCGTCGCCCAAGCATGCGCGCGGTACGGGCAAGGGCTTGCCTGGTCCGGTTGTAATCTGGAACCTGATCAGACGCTGTAACCTGACCTGTAAACATTGTTATGCCATTTCCGCGGACAAGGATTTCAAGGGTGAACTTTCCACCGATGAAGTCTTTACAACGATGCAGGATTTACGGAATTTCAAGGTGCCAGTGCTGATCTTGTCAGGTGGCGAGCCTCTGTTGCGGCCTGATATTTTTGATATCTCCACAAGAGCGAAAGAGCTCGGTTTCTATGTCGGTCTTTCCACCAACGGAACCCTGATCAACGAAGATAATATCGAAGATATCGCAGCAGCAGATTATAATTATGTTGGTGTTTCAATTGACGGTTTGCGTGATACGCACGACAAGTTCCGTCGCCTTGACGGGGCGTTTGATTTGTCCATGCATGGCATTGAACTTTGTCAGGAACGCGACCTGCGCGTTGGCCTGCGATTTACCATGACCAGTGACAATGCCCATGAACTGGAACCCATGCTGAATGATATGGAAGCTCGGGGTCTTGATCGGTTTTATCTTTCACACCTGAATTATGCCGGGCGCGGCAATCATAACCGGGGCTCGGACGCCATATTCCAGGCCACGCGAGAGGCGCTGGATCTATTGTTTGATCGCGCATGGGCCGATGCGCAAAAGGGCGGCACGCGTGATTATGTGACGGGCAACAATGATGCCGATGGTGTCTATTTTCTGATGTGGGTTGAAAAGAACCTGCCAGAACGCCTCGACGAAATGCGTGCCATGCTGGGCCGTTGGGGTGGAAACTCTTCCGGTGTGAACATCGCCAACATTGATAATCTCGGCAACGTCCATCCGGACACGATGTGGTGGCACCACAATCTGGGCAATGTACGCGAGCGTGCTTTCTCGGATATTTGGCCTGACACTTCCGACCCCTTGATGGCCGGTCTTAAACAAAAACCGCGTGCCGTCAAAGGCCGTTGCGCCAACTGTACATGGTTTGATGTCTGCGGTGGCAACACTCGCGTGCGCGCTTGGCAATTAACCGGTGACGCCTGGGCGGAAGATCCGGGATGTTATTTAACGGACGAGGAAATTGGCAATCAACATGGTGGCGACCGGCTGAAAGTGATTTCGTTTGCCGAAGCGCGTCGCCTGAAACAGGCAGGTTAGACAAATGCTACGATCACTCGTCATCAGCCTGCTTGCTGTAACCGGCGTTGCGGCAAGCGTCAGTGCCTTTGCCGCCGACAGTGCCAACATGCAGGTTTACAAACAACATTGTGCCGAATGCCATGGTGCGGATCGCCTTGGCGGCATGGGCCCTGCCCTGTTGCCGGAGAACCTGCGACGACTGCGCAAGAAAAAGGCATCGGGTGTGATTGCCAACGGTCGTATTGCTTCGCAGATGCCGGGCTATGGGGAGGTCCTTTCCACTGATCAAATCTCGGCGCTGGTTGAAATGATCTATACACCGTTGAGTGCCGTTCCAATCTGGGGCCTGACAGAAATATCTGCCAGTCATGTCGAACATGTGGCGATGTCTGATCTGCCATCGAAACCACAATGGGATGCTGATCCCATGAATATTTTTACGGTCGTGGAAACCGGGGATCACCACGTCACCATTCTGGACGGGGACAAGTTTGAACCTCTGGCGCGATTTGCAACACGATTTGCCGTGCACGGTGGTGCCAAATATTCACCGGACGGACGTTTCATGTATCTGGCATCCAGGGACGGCTGGATATCGAAGTATGATCTGTACAGCTTGCGTGTGGTCTCGGAAATCCGGGCTGGAATCAACACCCGCAATGTCGCCGTTTCCAGTGACGGCAAATATCTGATGGTCGGCAACAATCTTCCCCATACGCTGGTGGCACTGTCTGCGGAAACCATGAAACCGATCAAGGTCATTGCCGTGAAAGACAAACACGGTGTGTCCTCACGTGTCAGCGCTGTCTACAATGCACCGCCGCGCAACAGCTTCGTTGCTGCTCTCAGAGATATCCCGGAAATCTGGGAAATTTCCTATGACCCGAATGTCAAGATCTATAAGGGTATGGTGCACACCTACAACGAAGACAACCCGGAAGGCATTGCGGAAAAAGGCCCATTTCCGGTGCGCCAGATCGTACTGGACGACTATCTGGACGACTTCTTTTTTGACCTGGATTATCGCAACCTGATCGGTGCCGCCCGAAATGCCAAAAACGGCCAGGTCGTGAACATGAATGTCGGGCGAAAGATCGCAGACATTGATCTGGCGGGCATGCCACATCTTGGTTCCGGCATCACCTGGAATTACGAAGGAAAACCGGTTCTGGCAACGCCGCATCTAAAAGGTGGTCAGGTCAGTGTGATCAATATGAAAGACTGGTCCACGGTCAAGATCATCAACACCAAGGGGCCGGGGTTTTTCATGCGCAGCCACGAAAATACGCCCTATGCCTGGGTCGATGTGTTTTTTGGCCCTAACAAGGACCTGATGCATATTATCAACAAGCGCACCCTGGAAATCGTCAAGACCATCCGTCCCGTACCTGGCAAGACGGCGGCTCATATCGAGTTTGACCGCGATGGCAGCCACGCTATCCTCAGCATATGGGACAAGGATGGTGCCATCATCATTTACGACGCCAAAACCCTGGAAGAGGTCAAGCGATTGCCCATGAACAAACCATCAGGCAAATACAATGTCTGGAACAAGATCAACTACGCAGCCGGGACAAGCCATTAGATCGTTTCGAAACGGGCAGGGGATTGACCGGACTGACCTGAGGGCCTAAGCAGGATACCTGTCTATTCCGGTTCAGGTTCAAATCTCCGTGGTCAATTCAAACAGTTTGCGCGCCCCGACTATGCGGGATATGGCGATAATGATTGTGCTGGGCACGATCTGGGGCTCGTCATTTTTCTTCATCAAAATTGCCGTTGCTGATATACCGCCGCTGACGATTGCGACCGGGCGCGTTGGTCTGGGGGCCTTGCTTCTATACATATACATACGTTCGCGTGGATATTCCCTGCCGCGGGACACGGCGGTCTGGCGCTGGCTTGTACCCATCGGGGTTCTCAATTCAGCTTTGCCGTTTTTCCTGATCGGTCTGGCCGAACAAACCATCGATAGTAATCTGGCCGCCCTGCTGATGTCAGCGGGTCCGATCTGGGCCTTGATCCTCAGTCACTTCCTGACGTCAGATGACCGCTTTACGGTGAACAAGACCATGGGAATCGGCATCGGGTTTGCCGGTGTCGTGATTATTCTGGGGCCCATGGTTTTGGCAGGCGCCAGTGGAACACTGTTTGGAGCCGGGGCCCTGGTTACGGCCAATATCTGTTATGTTCTGTCCGGCGTCCTGGTGCGCAAGGTTCAGGGTGTGCGCTCCGATGTCTTTGGCGCGTCGGTATCCATTGCCGGATTTTGTGTGATCCTGCCCTTTTCCCTGATTATCGATCAACCCTGGACGCTGACACCGGGTGCAGGTCCGCTGGCATCTGTCTTTTATCTGGGTTTTATGGCAACGGCGTTTGCAGCCATTATACGTTTCAAATTATTGATGGAAGTCGGCGCAACATTTTTCAGCCAGATCGGCTACATCATCACGATCTCCGGCGTGTTGATCGGGGCGGTCTTGTTGAGTGAGCCAATCACCCTCAATATGATCGCCGGAATGATTTTGATCTTCTTTGGCATTTATGTCAGTCAGCGAAAGCTGAAGACTGCTCTGAACAAGGATTAGACAAATGGACTACCGTAGACTGGGCCACAGCGGCCTGCATGTTTCGCCAATTTGCCTGGGCACAATGATGTTCGGGGCCCAAACCGATGAAGCAACTTCCAAACGCATTATCGACAAGGCAGCTGATCAGGGCATCAATTTTATCGACACCGCTGATGTATATGGCATGGGCGCGTCGGAAGAAGTTGTTGGACGATCTTTGGGGGACAAACGTGATTCGTGGGTACTGGCAACCAAACTTGCAAATGCCATGGGCGATGATCCGAACCGGGGCCAACTAGGTCGTAAATGGGTGCTGCGCGCCTGTGAAGAAAGCCTTGCGCGCCTTGGAACCGATTACATCGATATTTATTACCTGCACAAGGAAGACATCGGCACGCCGCTGGAGGAAACAATCAGCGCCATCGGCGATCTGATGCAAGCCGGCAAAATCCGATATTTTGGCCTGTCGAATTATCGCGCCTGGCGTGTCGCCGAGGTCGTGCGCGTTTGTGAGGCCCTGGGCGTCAATCGGCCGGTTGTTAGCCAGCCCTATTATAATGCCCTGAACAGGATGCCTGAAATCGAACATCTGCCAGCTTGTGATCACTATGGCCTTGGTGTGGTGCCTTACAGTCCACTGGCCCGGGGGGTTCTGACCGGGAAATACGGACCGAAAGACCTCGAAGCGCCGGGCGACAATACCCGTGCCGGGCGTTCCGATCCCCGGATGATGCAAACCGAATGGCGCCTCGAATCACTGGAAATTGCCCAGAAGCTTCTGGCTCACTGCGATGCCAAAGGTGCAAAACTGACCCACTTCGCCATGGGCTGGGTGTTAAACAACGCGCTTGTCACAGCCCCCATCGGCGGGCCTCGGACAGAAGAGCAATGGGACGATTATGTCGCCGCCCTGGATTATGAATTTACGGCGGAAGACGAAGCCTTGCTAAATGATCTCGTCACAATCGGGCATCCTTCCACACCTGGCTACAATGATCCGGCTTACGCGATTGAAGGCCGAGTGGCCTTAACTGATTAAATGAACAATGTTCATTTATTATGCATGCCGGGTTGCCGAAGCAGCACAGGCTGCTAACGGGTTGCCTTGATGCCGGCCAGGTAGGTGAAGATCATGTCTTCCGCCAGGGTTTCGACGTTGTCCCCGGCAACCAGATCCAGCTTGTCTGAAATAGCCAGGGAACACAGTCCATGCAGGTTTGACCACAGGATACGCGCAGCGCGTATGTGCTCTTCGTGGTCATGCTCCTTGAACAGGGGTGCAATTGACGCCTCTATTTCTGCAAACAGGCCGTTCATTTCGCCAAGATATCTGTCAGGTAGCTCACGCCCATCCGTTGGATGATGCTGCATCAGGGCTGACCAGAGATTTTGTTCTGCCAAAATGAACTGAATGTAGCCAAATGCCAGCGCCATCAGCTGATCTTCAGGTGCTGTCCCTGCTTTTCGGACGCCACCAAGGTCGGCCACCAGCCTTGCCATTGTTCGCATATTGATCCCGATGATCAGATCATCCAGATCACCAAAAACATTATAGATGGAGCCGACGGCGCATTTTGCTTCATGGGCAAGCGTTCGTGCTGTCAAGGCGACAACGCCTTGCTCGCGGACAATATTTTCTGCGGTGGAGATGAGGTCATCGCGCAAACCTGCGCGCGCTTTGCGTGGCATATGTCGGGATTATCCTTAAAGTCCTGGTGAAACATCGAGCGCTGGCGATAATAAATGAACGTAGTTCAGTTATTCCTCAAGCGCAATTCCGCATGGTTACATGGGGACACTTTTCCATCGGTACCCCTACGCTTCGGAAGCTGTCGGTGCCGGACCAATAAATCGGTTTTTGCCAGCCTTCTTGGCTTCATACATACGGGCATCTGCAGAGGCCACCAGGTCTTCCCAGGTATGGCTGTTATCCGCTTGCCGTTCGGCAATTCCGATGCTCAGGGTCAAAAAGGCGCCATCGGGCCTCAGGCCAAGACCGTGTTCGTAGAGACGCTCAATCATCTGGGCGGCACCGGCATAGTTGGTATCCGGCATGATCAGCAAAAACTCTTCACCGCCCCAACGAACCAGAATATCAGATTTCCGCAAATTTTCCTGAAGGTGAGATGTCGTTTGTCGCAGGACCTTGTCGCCTGTGTCGTGGCCAAACTGGTCGTTAACCGATTTGAAATCGTCAATGTCTGCAAAGGCGAGTGAAAATGGCCTGCCCTGGCGTTCCGATACATTGAATTGCGCTTCCAGAAGCTCCTGACCAAACCGACGGATAAAAACTTTGGTAAGGGGGTCAGTGGATGCCTGTTTGGCAAGTTCAATGATCAATTGCAACTGGCTCATACCTGCAAATGTAGACGCCAACGCCAACAACATCAGCAACCAGCCGATGCCCAGCAAGGCGTATATGTTCAGATTATCAACCAGCAGGATTTGAACGACATAATTCGCGGCGAGCAACGGAATAACGCACGCCATGCCCTCGATTAATGTAATAGGCAGGAAACCAAGACCGCCAACAATGACAAAGGGCAACAGGGCATATCCTGTAAACACCGCTTGCGACCAGCCACTTACTTCTGCGCCCGCCAGGAAAGGATATGTGATCGCATAGAAAACAGTAGGTATAACAAACATCAGCCCAATGGCGATCCGCGCCTGCACGATGTTGCTGATACCCCGTGTGAAAATTGCGAGCGCAATAAATCCCGAACTTGCGGCTATCCGGCACAGCGCCAGGGGCTGCCAGATGGCGGCGTCAAACGCAAAGGCATCGATCACTGTCCATAACAGGGTCAGAAGACCAAAAAGAAGAGAAATCAGATGAACCCTGGCAATAATCATCGTCGCCCGTTGCCGTTCGACATCGGGCGCATGCTGATTGCTGCTGATCAGCATCGAGATCATGACCATCAGCGGCCAATCGGCGATTCCACCGAGGGACCGTCTGAGTGTATTTCCAATATGTTCCATCTAATCGACCTGTGACCTAATACCCTGCGACAGGTTTTATAATGATTATAACTTTATACATAGTCACTCCCGGTCGTATTTGCCTTAGGTCAAACTGTCGCACTAATACAGCCATACACAAGGCACTGTCTTATGCAGATTGATAGAATAATATAAGGTTGCGTGAATTCAATCGGGAAAATCATGAACGACCTTTGGCAAGCCATCACAACTGCGTCCGACCTGCTTTTGGGACTGGATGAATCCCTGGTCGAGATCGTTACGAGATCTCTGGGCGTCAGTCTGACGGCGGTTGCGATGGCGACTTTGATCGGCCTTCCGCTGGGTGCTTTGCTTGCCCTTTCCAGGTTCCCGGGCCGTCGGGTAATCCTTGTCATCATGAATGCCTTGATGGGGTTGCCGCCAGTGGTGGTTGGACTTGTGGTGTTGTTGTTGCTGTCCCGGTCCGGTCCAATGGGCGCTCTGGGTCTGTTGTTCACGCCCGCGGCCATGATCATCGCCCAGACAATACTGGTTTTGCCAATTATCGTTGCCCTCAGCAGTACTGTCATCGAGAACCTGTGGCAGGAATATGAGGAACAAATGATGTCGTTGGGGGCAGGTCCCTGGGCCAGGATCATGGCTTTGCTCTGGGATGGCAGGTTTGCCCTGATGACGACAGTGCTGGCCGGGTTTGGCCGTGCAAACGCTGAAGTTGGTGCGGTGATGATCGTTGGCGGCAATATTGATCATGTCACACGTGTTATGACCACGGCAATTGCTCTGGAAGCCAGTCGGGGTGACCTGGCCCTGGCCCTTGGACTGGGTATTGTTTTGTTGTTGCTGTCTCTTGCCATCAATGCCGCTTCCTACAGCGTTCGCGAATTCGCGCGCGTGAGGTACCAGGCATGAATTCGGGGAATAAACCGTACCCGATCGTGCTCGACAAGGTCTGGTTTCACGCAAGAACCAAACCTCTGATCAAAGACCTCAGCACAACGATTGCGGCGGAGGATGGATTAACGGTTATTCTTGGTCCCAACGGCGCTGGAAAATCGCTGCTGCTGCGATTGTGTCATGGCATTCTTCCGGCTCATGAGGGACAGGTGACCTGGGGCGGGGCAGATGATCCGGGTTTGAAGGAACACAGGCAGGCCATGGTATTTCAACGGCCCGTTCATTTGCGTCGTTCAGCTGCCGGCAATATTGACTTTGCTCTCAAGCTCCATGGGATGCCAAAAGCAAAACGGGTGATGCGCATCGAAGCCGCTCTGGAGTTGACGGGATTGAGCCGATATCAGGCCACCCCTGCCAGGTTGTTATCATTTGGCGAACAACAGCGGTTGGCCCTGGCCAGAGCCTGGGCCCTGGATCCGGATCTTTTGTTACTTGATGAACCAACCGCCAATCTGGATCCGGCGGCGCAGAGGTTGATCGAGGAAGTGTTGCTGAAAATGATTGCGGATGGCACAAGGGTATTGATGTCGTCGCACGACCTGAACCAGGCGCGCAGACTGGCTAACCATGTTATTTTTATCTATCGCGGTCGCATCAAGGAACAATCTGCTGCCGGGAAGTTTTTTGACGAACCAGAGAACGATCTTGCCCAGGCATTTATGCGCGGTGAATTATTGTGGTGGCGGCGAAAGGCTGTATTCGCCCCTGATCCCGAAAAAGAAAACGATACTTTCTGAAGGCCGGTTCGATCTACTTTTTGGCCCGGACAACTATCCGGCTTTTAACGGATTTGACGCCATCGATGCCCTTGACAATGGCAAGTGCCTTTTTCAGTTCCGCGTTCGACAAGGCACGACCCAGCAGGAATACACGACCGCCAACTGATCGATATCGGTAATTTGTGACGCTGACACCACCGGCATCAAGAAGCTGGGCGTTGATTTTTGTCTCGATTACAGAATCATCGACATAGTTTTCGACTGAACCCTTTTCCTTGTCGATGGCCTTGATTACCAAAATCTCGTTATGGACATTTTTGACATTCTCAACGTCTTTGGCGAGGCGACCAGCCTGGGTCTTTTGTTTGCCAGTCTCTACGGTGCCTGTCAGCATGACAACTTGTTCGTAGACATCGGCCCCGATGGAAATGACATCACTGCCCATCTTGTCGATGACATTGGCCGTCAACTTGCCCTTGATGGCCAGATCGGTAGCGATGTCATCTGCGGTCCGGTCTTCTACTGCAGCCTCGACAACACTTTTGAGCGCAGTCAGTGGATTGAGGTCAAGCGCTTGTGCCGTGGGAACATGTGTTGCCAGCAACAAAGTGACGCAGATCGTCGCGATCAAAAACTTGTAGGACATGTAAAAGTACTCCGGACCAATAGGTAAACTGATACGGGTCTGTATGCCTTATCTGACGAAGGACGGCAACCATAATGACAAGGCTGGCACTGCCACGATCAAGGTCAGTCGGAACAGGTCGGCAATCCAGAAAGGGGTTACGCCCCGGAAGATCGTGGATGTCGTTACGTCCGGTAACACACCCCTGAGAACAAAAACGTTTAAGCCAACGGGCGGTGTTATCAGGCTGATTTCAGTAATGACAACAACAACAATGCCGAACCAGATGGGATCGTATCCGAGTTCCAGTACCAATGGAAAGAAGATGGGAACCGTTAGAAGGATCATCGACAGGCTTTCAAAGACACAACCCAAAGCGACATATATGACCAGGATAGCAGCGATGACCAACCAGGGTGTGTCGCTGAACTGACCTGCGATATTGAGCAAGGCTTGTGGGAAATCTGTGACATTGACGAAGTTGGCAAAAAGCAGCGCACCAATCAGCACGGCGAACAGCATGGCTGTGGTGGCGGCACTTTCCAGCAAGACTTCATAAAATGTATGCCAGTTCAGGGCCTTGCGGAACAGGGCGAAAAGAAAGCCACCAAATGCTCCGATGCCCGCAGCTTCTGTGGGGCTGAAGACACCACCATAAATGCCGCCCATCACAATACCGAACAGTAGCAATACACCCCAGACTCTGGACAGGGCCTGAATTCGCTGTGACCAGTTTTGGCGTTCACCGGCCGGGCCTGCAGAGGGCTTGATCATGATCACGGCTTTGACGGCAATCAAATAAAAGACAATCCCGACCAGGCCAGGCATGATCCCCGCTGCAAATAACTTGCCGATACTGGTCTGGGTCAGGATGCCGTAAATAACCAGCAATACGCTGGGCGGTATCAGTATGCCAAGAGTGCCACCGGCTGCGATGGAGCCTGCGGCCAGGCTATCGTCATAGCCAAAGCGGCGCATGGATGGCATGGCAACCTTGGCCATGGTCGCTGCTGTCGCCAGAGAGGATCCACAAATGGCACTGAAACCACCGCAGGCAACAATCGTTGCCATGGCGAGACCGCCCTTGCGATGGCCAAGAAAGGCATTTGAAGCTGTGTATAGTTCAGATGAAAGACGCGCCCGGGTAACAAAATTTCCCATCAGCACAAAAAGAGGCACAACGGACAATTCATAATTTATTGCTGCATCAAAGGCTGTCTGACCGACATTGGCCATAGCACCTTGCGGGCCGAGCACCCAGGCCATACCGCCAAATCCGACGGCGACCATCGAAAAGGCAATAGGGATACGGAGAAAGGAAAGGCTAAGCAGCAGGACAAGGCCTGTCAGGGCTTCGGTCACGTCGAGGTTACTCCGTCATCTTTATTGCGGCGCTTTGTATTTGTTGCGTAGCCGTAGGCATTCACAAAAAAAGCGATCGTGGCAATAGCGCACAAGATCGACATGATTGTGCTGAAGATCCACAATTCCAGATATAACTCGTCTGTGACTTCACCAAATCTGAGGTGGTCACGGGACCGTGCCCATAATCGCCAGGAAATAAAGGCAACCGCCACGGCTGAAAACAGATTGATAAATACGGACTGCCAGCGTTTGACGGTGTCGGGGATGAAGTGGTCCAGAAGATCAATTGTTACATGACCTTCGTTCAGGTTGACGTGGGGCAGGGCACAAAAAATGATCCCTGGCATAACAAAAGCAATCATTTCGTAGGCTGCTGGCAAGGGCATGTCAAAGACATAACGCCCGGCAACATCGACGAACGTCAACAGCATCATGGAGAAAAGTAAAAGACAGGAGACAATGCCCAGAACCTGGCTCGGCATGGTGCCGAGCCAGTATGTTGTTCCGGATCTTATCTGATCGCCAGAAGATACTGACATTCAAACAGCCTTGCTATTTTGCCAGCTTGGCAACTTCTGCGCGGAAGTACTTGAGGATTGCAGCACCATCCACGCCCGCGGCATTTGCGCCCTTGATGTAATCGGCTTCAAACTGGACATTCAGCTTTTTGACTTCTGCCACCAACGAGTCAGAGGCTGTCTGGATCTTGTTACCGGCTTTCAAGGCGGCAGCTTTGCCACGGCTGTTGATCAAGTCCCAGGCCTTGCCGGCCCGCTCTGCAAATGCCTGACCGGAGTGCTTGTCAATCGCTGCACGTTCAGCCGGGGTCATCTTGTCGTATTTGCCTTTGTTCAAAACCAGGTAGTGACTGGATGAATATAGACCGCCCGGAATATAGGTCGAGAACGGCACCAGTTTGGTGATCTTGAAACTGGTCAGTGATTCGTACGGAAAGGTTATGCCGTCAGCCACACCGGTAGAAAGAATCTCATAGGACTTCGGTGCTGGTTGGCGAATTGGTACACCACCCCATGCTTCGACGATCTTTTTCGGGATCGGACCACCTGTCCTCATTTTCTGGCCTGCCATATCAGCCGGAGAGTTAATGAACTTCTTGCTATGGTGGATAAGGCCCGGACCATGAGTATTCATGCCGATCAGGATTACACCTTCATACATATTCTTGTCAGCAAGGAATTTCTCATGCGTACGCTGAAGGGCGATGGACGTGCCAGCACCGGTGTCGCCCAACATGGGAAGTTCAGCGAACATATAAGCAGCGAATCGCTTGGGAGAATATCCATGCACACTGAAGCCAGCATCAGCCTGTCCGGTACGCACGGCGTCCAGATGGGCGCGCGGATGGGCGACGGCTTTTGGCAGGCGCTTGAACTGAATGCTGCCCCCGGAATCTTTTTCGATAGCTTCCATCCATGGAATATAGAGCGCCACATTAATTGGGTGCGTCCATGGAACCCATGAGGAATATGTCAGAACGGTTTTTGCATTGGCGGCTGCTGCCCCGATGGTCAGCGTAAGTGCCGTTGCGATAGCAGTCGTAAACAAACGTTTCATAAGAAATCTCCCTGTTGTGATGGGCAATCCCGAATCTTTTGTTCGGCTATTCGATCTCCATTGTGGCCTGCTTTTTCCAAAAAAATCAATTCGGTATTGCAAAGCTGATTTACGGATTGTCAAAACGACGAATGATTGTGGAGATATCCATCTCACCATCGCCATGAGATTCTGCATCTTGCATGATCCCGAGTGCCTGTTTTGTCATAACCAGTCTGGCATCCGATTTTTGTGCAACCTCCGAAACTGTTTTCAGATCCTTGATCATTGTGTTCGTGGCACCCAGTGGGTTTTCAAAATCACGTGCGGCCATGCGCGGCGCAAAAAGCTGAAACGGGATGGAGTCTGCAAATCCTCCTTTCAATGCCTCGGTCAGGACACTGGCATCCACGCCGGACTTCTGCGCAAAGTTTACGGCTTCGGCAATAACTGTAATCGTGCAGCCGGAAATGATCTGATTGCAAAGTTTGGTGGCCTGCCCGGCACCGGTTTCCCCCATTCGGGTGAATCTATCGCTCATGCAATCAACCATAGGGCGGACTTCCTCGATTGTGGTGAGATCACCACCAGCCATTATGGCCAGTGTTCCCTGTTCTGCTCCCGGGACACCACCAGAAACCGGCGCATCAATCCAGTCCATATTATTTGCAGTCTTTAATCGCGCGGCAAACTCTTTGGTTGTGTCTGGCGGAATGGTTGAGAAATCGACCAGCACTTTGGCCTTGGTGCCCGAATTGATACCGCCCTCGCCAAAGACCACAGCCTCAACTGCGCGCACATCAGTCAGGCACATAAATACGTAATCGCATGTGCTGGAAACCTCATCTGGTGTCTGGGCCGCTTTGGCACCAGCCGCCAATAAAGGTGCAAGTGTTTCGGTGGAGCGGTTCCAGACAGTGACCTCGTATCCGGCGTTGATAAGACGGGCCGCCATGGGCGCGCCCATCAGTCCGGTGCCGAGATATCCAACCGTTGGTTTCGTGCCGTTCATTCCTGAACCTCTTCCATTTCCCAATAGACGTCACCGCGATGGGTTACGGCACCCAGATGAGCGGAGCCAACATGATCCGCGTATTTTTGCATTACGCCTGCCAGCGGCCTTTCGGGTTTAATGGGCTTCCAGGCTGTACGTCGTGCCGCCAGTTCATCGTCATTGATCAGCAGGTCCATGGTCCGGGTTTGGGCGTCGATGCGAACCGTGTCGCCTTCCTGTACCAGGGCGAGGGGCCCACCTGCGGCCGCCTCAGGTGAGACATAACCAATACACATGCCGCGGGTTGCGCCCGAGAACCGTCCATCGGTGACAAGGGCAACTTTCTCCCCCATGCCCTGGCCATAGATTACGGCCGTTGGTCCCAGCATCTCGCGCATCCCTGGGCCCCCCTTTGGACCCTCGTTTCGCACAATGATGACATCGCCTTCCTTGTAGGCCTGGGCCCGAACGGCAGCCATACAATCCTCTTCGCTTTCGAAGACCCGGGCCGGACCTTCGTGCACAAGCTTTGCCAGTCCAGCCACCTTGATCAGAGCACCATCCGGCGCCAGATTTCCTTTCAGGACGACAACACCACCGGTCGGTGACAAGGGGTCTGATGCCGGGCGCACGACGTCACCGTCAGGCGCCGATGCATCTGCAGTTGCTTCTGCCAGTGTGCCGCCCATGATGGTCAGGGTATCGCCGTGAAGGTATCCACCCTCAATCAACGTCTTCACAAATATCTTGATGCCGCCAAGACGGTGAACATCTTCAGCGTAATATTCACCGCCGGGCTGCATGTTTCCGATGTGAGGTGTGCGCTCGAATATTTCGGCGACATCTTCCAGTGTAAACTTTATGCCGGCTTCGTTGGCGATGGCGGGAATATGCAGCCCGGCATTGGTCGAACCGCCCGTTGCCGCAACAACCGCACAGGCATTTTCAAGGCTTTTGCGGGTGATCAGATCGCGGGGCAGCGGACCTCCGTCCTTGATCAATTGCATGACCGTGTGTCCGGCAGCGACGCCCAGCGCGTTTCGTTCAACATAAACAGCTGGCGCCGTTGCTGACCCCGGCAGAGCTAGGCCAAAGACTTCAGAAACCATTGCCATGGTGTTGGCAGTAAATTGACCAGGGCAGGCACCGATGGACGGCATGGCTGCATGCTCCATTTGTTTCAGCTCTTCCGGACTCATTTTACCTGTCTGCACCGCACCGATTCCTTCATAGGTATCAAGCAACGACATCGGTTTTCCCTTCCAGCGGGAAACAAGGGTGCTTCCGCCATGAGAGAACACGGAAGGCACATTGCAACGAACCATAGCCATCATGATCCCCGGCAGGTTTTTGTCGCAGCCGCCGTAGCCAACCAGACCATCATAAGCGTGACCCCGGACTACAAGCTCAACCGAATCAGCAATAACCTCGCGTGAAATCAGGGAACTTTTCATGCCCTGGTGGTTCATACTGATGCCATCAGATACAGAGATCGTCGTGAAGGAACGGGGCGTGCCACCCATTTCCTTGATGCCCGCAACGGCGTTCGCCGCCTGGTCGGCCAGATTGATATTACATGGAGAGGTTTCATTGGCCGTTGTTACGACGCCCACCATGGGCTGGGAGATGGCCTTATCGTCCAGTCCCATGCCACGCATAAAACCGCGATGAGGGGTGCGGTCGAGCCCATCTGTAGTAATACGGGATCGTAGTCCCCGTTGATTGTTGCCAATTTTGTTGTCAGACATTGAATGCTCCCCTATGTGCGGTCTGCCGACTATTGCGCCTTGAAGATAGTTCACGAGGACGTCATCAAAGTCGGCCTTTTCTTTTTTCTGAATAGCCCCATTTCTATTTCGACAATTCAGAGACAGTGCAAGCCTGGCATTCAGGCCGGGAAATTACAATGACAGGGAGACGGGCATAATGTTTAAACGACTGAGGATACTGATCATCTCACTGGCTGTTATTTCCGGATTTTCACTGGCTGATTCGGTTGAAACACAGGCGAAGGATGCTGTCTACACCAGCTTGTTAAGTAGCAAAGCTGTGAGTGGTTATGATCCTGTCGCCTATTTTCGGGTGGGTAAACCGGTTGAAGGGTCTGGTGAATTTTCAACAAACTGGAAAGGCGCTGAATGGCAGTTCGCCAACGCCCGGAACCTTGCCGACTTCAAGAAGTCGCCTGAGAAATTTGCGCCTCAATATGGTGGCTATTGTGCGTGGGCGGTTTCCCAGGGCTACACAGCATCATCTGATCCGGAAGCCTGGCACATTCGTGACGGCAAACTCTATCTGAACTATTCAAAATCAGTTCAGGCAACGTGGGCCCAGGACATTCCGGGCCATATCGAAAAAGCTGACAGTAACTGGCCAAAAGTTATCGAATAATATCAGGCGATTTGTTTCTCCCGTCGCCGGGCCATTTTTGTCAGCAAGTTGTCCGCGACACCTGGCCGGCTCCAGGGACATACAGCCAGGCAAATGCCACAGGTTTGATTGTCTATGAAATAGGGGATGCATTTGTCGAAATCGACAAACCATTTCAGGTTCCCCCGCACCATCTGTTTTTCGCTGAAAATTGCATCGGGTGGGCAGGCATTTTTGCAAACCTGGCAGCTGGCACAAAAATCGTCTCCACCAAATATATTTGGGGCATCTGCTGCCAGCGGCATATCCGTAGTGACCATGGATAAACGGAAATTCGATCCCATCTTCGGGTGGATCATCGAGCCATGTTTTCCCAACTCACCGATCCCGGCTTCGATGGCAGCCGGGATCATGATCACATCTTCACTCATGGGGCCCGTCTTGGCCTCAGCATTGTAGCCTTGTTCCTTGATCCAGTTGGACAAATGCAATGCCGTTGCCCCGGCTCGGGCATATTGGCGTACAACCTCGACGTAAGAATCAAGATCAGGGGCCTTGTCCATTTCCTCAAAATCCTGGTCGAAGGCAAGCACAATGGTCCAGGGACCCAGCGGCTGATCACGATCTGAATAAGTCCACTCAGGTCGCCACGCCGCAATGCCGACATCGTCTGCATCGCAACGCAATGCAGCTTCCTTTACTGCAGCAGACAAATTCTCTGGCGTGTCTTCAATTTTTTCTGAAGCGACTTCTGAAATCGGGATCAATTTATTCGCTTCACGAAACTTGCGCGCATTGACGATGCGAGGATCATCCTGGTCGACAGTGTAAAAATACTGCAGGACCTCACCATGGGCGATTGAGCCATCTGTGCGCCAGAAAACAGGAACCGGATTGCTTTTTTCCTCAACACCAAGGCCATTAACCGTATTGCCGGATACATCCGGCCATACCGCCTTGACCATTTCACTGGGCTGATAAACCTCGCCGTCCTTGCCTCTGATATACGCCATTTTTGTCGTCACCTTGAATTATGGAGCCCGTAGTCAAAAGACTAACTGAGAATATACCTTCACGCCAAGTCCAGAAAGTGAGTTGCGAAAGTTGTGTGTCAGGCGCTCTTCTTCTTCTGAGCGATTGCCCTGACGAGACGTTTGACGTCCTTGTTAATTTCCTTTTCAGTCAAACCAGCGTAACCAAGGATCAGGCCTTGCCGGTTTTTCCGGCCTTCAAAAAATCCGGACAGCGCGGGAACAGCCAGGCCGATCCCCCGGGCCAGGTGCGATATTCCTTGATCGGACAACCCACACTCGGAATTGATATTCGCCACCAGATGCATGCCCGCATCGTGTGGGGAGGCAGACAACAAACCCGAGGCCTCCCTGTTCAGCGCCTGGATTAACTGGCCCTGACGTTCTGCATATAGTTTTCTTTGTTTGCGAATATGTGACGCGAAATGTCCGTCATCAAAGAATGTGTGCAGTACCGGTTGCAGAGCCAAAGCAGGGTGATCGTCGATTGACGCCCGCATATCCATAAAGGGGGCCAGCAATTGTTCGGGTACGACGACATAGCCAAGCCTCAGGGAGGGGAACAAAACCTTGGAGAATGTGCCGACATAGATGACCCGGCCTCTGTCGTCCAGACCCTGCAATGCGGACACAGGCTTGCCGCCATATCGGAACTCGCTGTCGTAATCATCTTCCAGAATCCATGCATTTGCGTCTCCAGCCCAGTCCAGTAACTCCAGCCTGCGTGCAAGACTCATGGTGATACCAAGGGGAAACTGGTGCGACGGTGTAACCGCTGCCAACACGGCATCAGGCGATTGTCGACGGCCTTCATCGACACTAATGCCCTGGTCGTCAACTGGCACATGACTGAGCTTGGCTCCTGCCGCAACCAGTGTTGCACGCATGCCTGCATATCCGGGATTTTCCACCCAGACGTCATCACCCGGATCTATGATTGTTCGGGAAATCAAATCCAGCGCCTGTTGGGCACCAGATGTAATCATGATCTGATCCGGCGAACATCGTAATCCTCGTACGGCTCCTAGATAGGCGGCGATGGATTGTCGCAGCGGCATGTATCCGCCGAGATCACCTGAGTGCAAAAGAAGGCGTGGAGGGTGCCGCCAGAAACGCGCATTGATCCGGCCCCAAAGCTGGAAGGGAAAATTGTCCAGGTCAGGCAAACCCGGTCGGAATGCCCTGACCCCCTCGGCGCTGTGGCGACGACGATAATTCCCGGCATTCAATGTTCTGGACAAACTGGAAAGTTTTCCGGCAGCAGACAGTTTGCCAGTTGTCTTGTTTGCGCTGCCGCGCGTGCTCAGCAAATCGTCCGGTAATATCTTTGAAACAATTGTACCTGATCCCGTTTGGCCTTCGATATAGCCTTCTGACAACAGCCGCTCAAAAGCGCCCAGCACTGTATTCCGCGATATGTCCAGATCAGCGGCCAGAGTTCTGGACGCAGGCAGTCCCGCGCCGGGCAAAAGACGTCCAGACAGAATTGCGTCCCTGATTTGATCAAATATCTGAGCCTGGAGGGATTCAGTATTCCGTCGATCCAGGGTCAGAGACAACAAGGGTTTGTTGGCGACACGTGCAGGCATTGCAGGTCCTTGTAATTGGTACCATCAGAATTCGTAAAATGGCTCTTTATTGAAAACCAATTCGAGGCATTATACCAGCAACTTTATCTTGCCGAAGGACTGCCTGAAAATGTCTGTTGAACTCCCCAGTGTCTGCCCCATGGATTGCCCGGATACCTGCAGCTTGCTGGTAACTGTCGAAAATGATCAGGTCATCAAAGTGCGTGGATCGCACGTGAACCCTTTGACGGACGGTGTTATCTGCAACAAGGTTTCCCGCGGATATCCGGAGTTTGTCCATGGCCCCAATCGTCTGACCGTGCCTTTGAAGCGGGTCGGTGCAAGGGGAGCAGGAGAATTTGAACAGATTTCCTGGGACGAGGCACTGGACACCGTTGCGACAACAATCAGCGCAGTGATTGATGAGCATGGCCCCGAAGCTGTGCTGCCATTCAATTATGCCGGACCCCATGGCAAGATTTCCGCAACCTCTATGGATGCCAGGTTATTCAACAAGATGGGTGCGTCGCAACTGGACCGCGGCCCCCTGTGTGCAGGTGTGCGAAGCCTGGCCTATGCCAGTTTGTATGGCGGTATGCCGGGTACGCCTCTGGAGCAAGCCGTACATTCCAAACTGATCGTGATCTGGGGAAACAATGTCACGGTGTCGAACCTGCACCTGAGCGCCATAATCAAAAAGGCGCGCAAGAACGGCGCCAAGCTGGTGGTCATTGATCCCAAGCGTATCAAGATTGCTGAACAGGCAGATCTGCATCTGGCAGTGACACCCGGAAGTGACGTCGTCCTCGCAATGGCCGTAGCTGCCGAACTAGAACGCATCGACGGTATCGACAAGGCTTTTGTTGATCAGTGGGTTCATGGCTTTGATGCCTATATGGAAAAGGCGCGCGAAGTAACGATTGAACAGGCCGCAGAAACTTGTGGCCTTGATGCAGATGACATCCGTACATTTGCCAGAATGTATTGTGATTTGTCGCCTGCGGTTATGTCTGTGGCCAACGGAATGGAACGCAGCCGTAACGGTGGAGCGTCCATCCGCTCGGCAGCTGTACTGCCTGCGCTGGCCGGAAAATTCGGCGTGCCGGGTGGCGGCCTCATTATGAAAGCCGGTGCTGCCTTCCCGGATACGGCAGCACGTTTGCAGGGCACGGATCTTATTCCGCAGGGAACTCGTAAACTAAATATCATTGACGTTGCGGACCATGTGCTCGACGACAATATGGCACCTCCGCTGAAGGCCCTGTTCATCTACAATCACAACCCGGTTGCTGTGCATCCAGACCAAAACCGGATGAAACGCGCCCTGATGCGGGAAGATGTTTTCATCGTCGGGTGTGATGTCGCCATGACTGACAGCATGGCCTATGCCGATATTATCTTGCCGGCGTCAACGCATTTTGAATTTGCGGATGTTTATGGCGCCTACGGTCAACAGTATCTGCAGCGGGCTGATCCGGTCATTCCAACAGTCGGAGAAAGCCTGCCAAACACAGAAATTTTCCGGCGTCTGGCAGCGCGTTTGGGATATGACGACGATCTGTTCAAGGCAGATGACAAGCAACTGATGGATGATGCTCTGGATGGTGACGATCCCAGGTTAAAGGGTTTTGCACCAAGTGAAATACCGCTTGATCAGGCGATCTACATGGATATCGACGGTGAAGACGTCATGCCTTTCGTCAATGTCTTTCCACAAACCCGGTCCGGTAAAGTCGAAATTCTTTCTGACCGGCTGGGTGAGAAATACGGAAAGGCGTTGCCTGACTACTCACCGCTGGCCTCAGACTATCCGCTATATCTGATCAGTCCGTCATCGGACAAACGCATCAATGCAACCTTCGGCGGTCTGTCCATGAGCGATGGCTTGCAACCGCTGGAAATGCATCCCGATGATGCCGCGATGCGTAACCTCGGCAACGGAATGCGTGTTCGTGTCTGGAATGACCTTGGCGAAGTTCACCTTGAACTGGTGATAACCGATGCTGTACCGGCGGGGACACTTTATTCTCCCAAGGGTGCGTGGTTCCGAACCAGTGATACCGGTCAGACCGTGTCTGCCTTGATCCCGGGAAACAAGTCGGATATTGCCGACGGGGCTTGTTATAATGATGCGCGTGTCGACGTATCAGCGCTTAATCACTAAAGCACTTTCGTTGACAGCGCTCAGGAAATTCAGGTGACGCCGTGGTTGCCCTGGTAACCGTTGGCCCTGGCAGGCTGCCAGTTCTTTAACGCGTCACCTGACGGTTTCCAGATTTCAACTCTCAATGGATAACACCTGGCAGCGTCGTCAGAATGACTGGCTCCGCAATCGCCACCCGGACAAGTGGAGAGCGCGCCTAACAAGTTGATTTCGGCGAAATATTCAATGTAGTCGCCGGGACGCACCGGGCTTGCTTTCATGAAATACTGGTGTGTGTCCCTGGTAAAGCCGGTGCACATAAAAACGTTCATGACATCATGAATATGCGGCTCTGCTTCCTGCAGCGAAATCCCTCGCACTTCCGCCAGAGCTCGCGTCAAATTTGAATGACAGCAATGATGATAGTCGTCACCGGTGAGCAAATGATTGGTGTATGGATCGCACCGGGTGCCAATAACATCGTGCACACCAGCACCATCATCGTCCCAGCCATACCACGCAAGCGTATCGTGGGTGATTGTCGCCAGGGGGCGTAGATTGGGCAGGTTGCTCCAAAGTCGATCGCCGGTCGTGAGATGTGTCGCGTGGAGCTGTCGGGTTTTACCGCTGAAAAACTTCTCGGTTATGTCGTCCGCATTCCAGAGATTCAGATCGCCGACCTGCGATCCCTCAACACTGACAATACGAAAAATATGACCGGCGGGAACATTGAAAGATCGGGCATCCCTTGGTGGAACCGTCACCTCGTCGACCATTTTCATATCCTGCCGCACGGTCTCATAGAATGCTGTATCCGGCTGTGGAAACCGGTCGACGGGATAGCAGATCACCGGTGCTACCGCACGGCGTGCCGCCGCGTCGTCAGGAGGATTGTCTGAGGCGGATGCCATGTTACTTTTCGGCGGCAATTGCCCGCTCGATGGAGGCCCGGATCAGTTCAGTTGATTCTTCCGCCTCCGCCCAACGTTCAACCTTGCCCCATTTGCCACGCTCCAGATCCTTGTAATGGGTAAAGAAGTGAGCGATCTGGTCAATCAGGATCTCTGGCAATTGACGATAAGAAGTCGTATCTGAATGAAAGGGATGCAAAGCGTCCATGGGCACGGCGATAATTTTTTCATCCAGGCCTTTTTCATCTTCCATCATCATGGCACCGATAGGACGGGAGCGCATGACAGCGCCAGGAATAACCGGCACCGGCCCCACCACCAGCACATCAATTGGATCACCGTCATCTGACAATGTATGCGGGATAAAACCGTAGTTGGCGGGATAGTGCATCGACGTGTGCAAAAAGCGATCGACAAACATGGCACCGGATGCCTTGTCGAGCTCGTACTTTACGGGCACGCCGCCCAGGGGAACCTCAATAATAACATTTACGTCCCATGGCGGGTTTTCGCCAATCGCAATTTTGCTGATATCCATAGTGGTCCCAATCGCATCCATTCCGTGGAATTATTGTCATTCTTTATAGGGCCGTGTGAACCGATGCAAGTTCCATCCGTATCGAGGCTGTATTCCGATGTCAGACAGGGCTATGAATAAGCGTCGCATGCTTCGTGACACTTCTGACAATCGCTCCTCTGATATGGAAATGTCTTGATGTTCAAAAAAAATAATCTGAAACAACGTGTCAGGCAAAACCAACCTTCACTTGGCATCTGGATTTCCCTGACGGACCCGGCAATAGCGGAGATCGCTGGCCACGCCGGGTATGACTTCGCCATCATCGATCTTGAACACGGCATGTCCGACTTGAAGGATGCCACGAACATGTTGAGGGCTCTGGCACCGTTTGAAACCACTGCAATGGTTCGGGTGCCTGGTCATGATCCGGATTTTCTGAAACGTGCTCTTGATATAGGTGCCCAAACGTTGATGGTCCCGATGGTGGAAACGGCGGATCAAGCCCGGGCAATTGTGTCTGCCTGTCGGTATCCACCGTTGGGCGCACGTGGTTATGCAGCACCTGGTGTCCGGGCCTCAGGATATGGCATCGTTACCGATTATGCCGATCGAGCAGCGGAAGATTTGTTCATCGCCTTGCAAATCGAAACGGTTCCAGGCGTCGACAACGCAGCCGAGATCGCTGCCGTTGATGGTGTTGATCTGATTTTCATCGGGGCGGCAGATCTCTCCGGCAATATGGGCATGCTGGCACAAACCGGACGTCAGGAAGTTGCTGCGCAAATCAACCGTTGCGTTGCCTCTGTGGCATCTGTTGGCAAGCCTCTTGGTACAATCCCGCGTCCGGACAGAACGGGAATTGAACTGATTGAAGATGGATTTATTGTGCTGACAGGCGGGGTCGATGTTGGCTTTTTGCGGAATGCTGCTTTGGAAGATGTCAGGGTCTTTGGCGACCGTTAAACCAGGTTCTGAACCAGCCGTCGATTATTGGACATTTTTCTCTATCTCTCAGGCCGATTTTCAGGCAATGTCGCCGACATAATCGCCTGAGGATGTGGCACAATGGTCTTTAACGCACCAGCGAAATTTGAAAAGGGAGCGGGCCTCGAGGCTGATCACCGTATTGCCTTCATTCTCGTGCCGGATTTTTCCATGATCGCCTTTTCTTCAGCGGTGGAAACCCTTCGCCTTGCCAATCGTGTCAGTGCCCAGCCCATTTATGGTTGGCGATGTTATTCACCGGACGGACAATCGGTCAAAGCATCCAATGGCATCGTTGTCGAAGTTGACGGCAGTATCGCAGAATTGCAAAAAGCTCCCATGGTTCTTGTCTGTGGAGGCGTGGAAGTCCAGCGTTTTGCGGATCGTACCATGTTGGATAAATTGCGCAGACTGGCAGCCCACGGGGCAACCATGGGCGGGATTTGCACGGCACCTTATCTGTTGGCGAAAGCCGGATTGCTGGACAATTGCAGATGTACAATCCACTGGGAAAACCTGTCGGGGTTTCAGGAAGAATTTCCCGATATCGACATCACATCAGAGTTGTTCGAGATTGATCGCAACCGTCTGACATGTGCCGGGGGAACTGCTGCCCTGGATATGATGCTGACGATTATTGCCGATCAGTGCGGGTATGGGGTTTCAGTCCTTGTTGCCGATATGGTCATGCATCATCGAATTCGGGATGGTCACGAAGGCCAGCGCATGGATTTGCGTGTGCGCCTGGGTATCAGTAATCCGAAGTTGCTGTCGGTGATCGAGATAATGGAAAACAATCTTGAAAGCCCCATGAGTTGCGCTGATCTCGCGAAAGACGTTGGCCTTTCAACGCGCCAGCTTGAACGCCTCTTTCACAAATATCTCAAACGCCCACCCACCCGGTACTATCTGGGCCTGAGGCTGGAGCGTGCCCGGTTCCTGTTGTCGCAAACAAGTATGCCGGTGCTGACAGTCGCGTTGGCTTGCGGCTTTGTTTCCGCCTCGCATTTTTCCAAATGCTATCGCGAATATTTTGATCGAACACCCAGCGAAGAACGCATGGCCAGGGTTTGAAAACCCCTTAACGCCGTCTCCGTCGCTTTCGCGTTTCAGTGGTAGTCACTGGTAGATCAACCAACGACCTCAAATGCGTGTATGGGTCGGCCTTGTTGGGGAACGCCATGGCGTCGACAAAATGTTCCTGAAAACCTGGCTCGGTCGCCGTTTCAACTTTTTCAACATCGCGCACGACCTGCTCTATTTCACGACGACTGGCGGCGTTGACCAGCGCCAGTCTGGCCCCGGTTCCGGCTGCGTTTCCGGACGCCGTTACAGTTTCAACCGGCCCGTCCGGCACCATACCCAGAATCATCGCATACAAGGGATCGATGTGGGCGCCAAATGCACCGGACAGAACAGTGCGTGAAACGGTTTGAAGTCCGGTTTTGTCCATTAACAATCGCCAGCCCGCCGTCAGGGCTCCCTTGGCAAGCTGAATGGCACGAATATCATCCTGGGTGATGTTGATCTTTGTCGCTCCATCCCAAAGTGTGTAGCTGAAAGTACGATCACTGGCTTCTATCCGACTGGTTCGGGCAGCCATTTCACCATCGATGATGCCGTCCGCTGTTACCAGACGACTCAGAACCATTTCACCAATAACTTCAATGATACCTGAACCACACAGGCCGGTAACCGGTGCATCAAAGGCCGGATCGTTTGACCACAGATCACAGCCAATGACTTTTACCTTTGGCTCCAGCGTTTGTGGGTCTATGCGCACACGTTCTATGGCACCGGGAGCCGCACGTTGACCTGCGCTGATCTGGGCACCTTCGAAAGCGGGGCCTGTAGGTGATGAGGCTGCGAGCAAGCCGGATTTATCACCCAGGACGATTTCGGCGTTTGTGCCGATATCGACAATCAAAACAGGTTCATCGGATGTGTGTGGTTGCTCCGCCAAAATCACGGCTGCCGTGTCCGCGCCAACATGCCCGGCGATACAGGGCAATACATATCCCCTGGCACCTGCGCCCAGGTGGAAATCCAGTGCTGATGCTTGCAGGTTTACGGCTTCATCAACCGCAAGGGAAAAAGGGGCGGCACCCAACGGCGCCGGGTCCAGGCCCAACAACAAATGATGCATAACCGGATTTCCAACCAGCACGATATCCATAATGTCTTCACGTTGTGCCGACAGGTCTTCCAGAACGACGCCGGTCAGTCTGTCGATCTCGCTGCGCACGGCGTTGGTCATGGCCTGGGCACCGTCCGCATTCATCATGGCGTAGGAGACACGGCTCATGACATCTTCGCCAAACCGGATTTGCGGGTTCATGGCGCCGGTGGAAGCCACAATTGAGCCATCAGACAAATCACATAAATATAGCGCCAGTGTTGTCGAGCCAATATCTACAGCCAACCCCAGCGCCTGATCATGAAACCCGGGCCAGACCGAAATGATCCGGTTCACATCATTGGCACCATGGACGGCAACAGTAATCTTCCGCTTACCCTTGGCCAGGCTGGCTTGTAAATATTGCACGGCCGCCAGATCCCAGTTTGCATTCTCGATTTGCCAGTCGCTCGCCAGCTGATCACATACCCGGGTGGCTTCGCTGGTGGCGTCCCCAAGGTCACTGCTGACAAGCTCCAGATAACAAAGCCGGACAACGGGGTCTACAGTGATTGGGCGTTCATCTAGGGTCTTGCGAACGACCGGCCGATGCACCTGGCTTTCCAGTGGTACGTCAATAATTGTGTCGCCATGGATGGTCGCGGCACACCCAAGTCTGCGTCCGGGCGTCAGTCCCTTGCGCCTGGCATATTCACTTTCGGTAGTGGTAAGACCCGACAGCTTGCTCGATTCAGATGCGATCTGACAGCGCCCGCAAATACCACGGCCACCACAAATCGAATCCAGATCGACACCCAGTTTTCGGGCGGCCTGCAGAACGGTTGTTCCATCGCCAAAATTCCCTCGCCGTCCGGACGGCGTAAAGACGACGATGTGATCCGTGTCAGTCACGTGCTTGAGGCTTATGCCCGTCTGCGTCGGCGGCCACCGCCGCGACGTCCTGCACCTTCTTCACCTTCGGCGGGTGGTTCGCGAAAACGTTTGATCCATGTGCGGCAGTTTTCATCGTGCCCCAGCATGATGTCGCCACCCATGACGGCGCTCATTTCCGGCTCGTGCAATGGGTTCATAATCGCTGACGTCATACCTGCACCCATGGTCATGGCGAGAAAAGCCGCGTTCATGCCATGGCGATTGGGCAGGCCAAAACTGATGTTGGACGCGCCGCACGTGGTGTTGACCTTCAACTCCTCGCGCAAGCGTCGGATGATCTCAAGGGCTTGGCGACCGGCACCTGGAAGGGCGCCGGCTGGCATGACCAATGGATCGACGACAACGTCAGCTGGCGAGATACCAAAATCCTGGGCGCGTTCAACAATTTTTTTGGCAACGGCAAACCGTTCGTTCGGGTCCTCGGAAATCCCTGTTTCGTCATTGGATATGGCAACAACGGCAGCGCCATATTTTTTCACCAGTGGCAGCACGACTTCCAGAACTTCATCTTCGCCGGTAACTGAATTGACCAATGCTTTGCCCTGATAAACCGAAAGCCCGGCTTCCAGCGCTGCGACAATGGACGAATCAATACTCAGCGGAAGGTCCGTCAGGGATTGAACCAGCTGAATTGTTTCAGCCAGAATCTTTGGTTCGTCGGCCAGAGGAATACCTGCATTGACGTCCAGCATGCGGGCACCAGCGGCTACTTGCGCCAGGGTGTCAGCTTCGACCCGGCTGTAATCCCCCGCCTTCATCTCGGCGGCCAGCAACTTGCGACCGGTTGGATTAATGCGTTCACCGATAGGGACAAAAGGCTGGTCAAAACCAATGATGACCTCGCGACTTGCTGAACTGAGGATGGTATGTGTCATACTGATGTTCCAAAAATGCTTTCAAAGCTGTTCTATGGTGATGGTCTGGCAATCACTGTTCCCTATGCGACCTGACTGTCTCCCGAGGCGGCAGCAACCGCATCGGCCAACTCCACTTTTTCTCCAATTTCTGCCGTCATTTCGTCTGCAGCAACGGAAGTCAGCCCTTCTTCGCGTTTCCACGGCTGGCGTCCACGCAGGATGTTGGACCGGTGAACAATGTCGGCAACCTGTTCTTCCTGGCGATAGGCCATCATGTGAACGCCGGAAATTCCCTCGATTTCACTGATTTGCTGGATCAGGTCGATACAGATTTCCGCGCCTTCCTGACGCTGATTGGTTGCACCTTCCAGGCGCTGGATAACGCTGTCGGGAATATGTACACCCGGGACGTTCGTTCGCATCCATTTGGCAGCCCTTGCCGAGGCAAGAGGGCCCACGCCAATCATGATGAAACATCTTTCATGCAAACCCAGTTCGCGTACCCGGGCCATGTATGTTTCAAGCATGGGAATATCGAAGCAATATTGCGATTGTACAAATTGCGCTCCGGCCTCGATTTTTTTGGCCAGACGATGGGGGCGAAAATCGTACGGGGGGGCAAAGGGGTTTATCGCGGCACCCAGAAAAAGTTGCGGTGGTGAGGTTATTTTGCGGCCAGACAAAAACCGGGATTCATCTCGCATGGTCCGGACCATTTGCAGCAGCGACATTGAATCAAGATCAAAAACCGGTTTGGCCTCAGGTTGATCTCCGTTTTGCACGCCATCGCCTGAAAGGCACAACAGATTGCAAACACCCATGGCAGCGGCCCCCAGCACATTGCCCTGGATGGCGATACGGTTGTGATCACGACAGGAAATTTGCATGACAGGCGCATACCCGACGCGGGTCAACAACCCACTCACGCCAACGCTGGACATATGGCAATTGGCACCGCTGCCATCTGTTGCGTTGATGCCATCTACCCAGCCGTCAAAAACGGCGGCGCGTTTAAAAACATCTGATGGGTCAGCGGAATCCGGTGGGTTCAATTCTGCTGTAACAGCAAATTCACCACGCCGCAAAACACGTTCCAGTCGCCCGTTTGAAGAATGACCTGGCAGCGGCGTAATCAGCGCGTCATGATCACTGGTCATAAGAGTTCTTTTTGCGCGCGGGCTTTTTCTGCAGTGGCGCGCAGCCACGACGACGTTCCACGCAAGCTGTGATCGATGGCCGTTTGAAGGTGTAAGATATTGTCTTTTTTCTTCATTTGCTGGCTGCCCGACCAGGCCTCCACCCAGACGCAAGGCATGTCTGCTTCGACTTCACAATTGCCATCGGCGCGGACACCACCACACGGGCCGTTGCGGATACCTTTGGGGCAATTCATGGGGCAGGACATGCCGCTGTCACCAAGCGCACATTGGCCGCACATGCGACAATCAAAGAGAAATGACTTCACCAGACTCTCGATGACGACAACCGGCTTTTCAACGCGATGATAGCCAATGGCTTTCCACAAGGGATGCAGTGTCAACAAGACACCGGCAAACGCGTCGTAGATGAATTCCAGAAAACGCGCGTGGCGGACGGCCCACAAACGGATGGTGAAGGCAGATCGGGCACGTCGGACATGGCCGGTACCTGCAGGCTCATAGGCAGAAGTGCCCGACACGTCAGGCCTCCTTGTGGCCATCTGCAGCAACCAGGGTTGCCAGTGCATCGTCTGACCACTGTTGTTCGATCTGTTGACTTAAATCCCGGGCGGCCTGATCCAGGTCGCCGTCAACCGTCGTCGGTTCGCCTCGTCGCCAGTCTTCCAGATAATCATCCGTACCCGCGGCACCGGAACGCATGGCGGCGCGATCAATGGCTTCCTGAAAACGATCAGAAAGCATTTTTTTGGCAGATTTTCTACCTTGTTTTGCGATGACCTGTGCCGGGATATCCCGCCAGTAAACGACTGTCAGACTGGCCATAAGTACGATCCCCTGAATTCCGTCGTCAAGCCGCCCGGACCATAAAGTCCGCAAGATCACCCAGACCCGTGCGTCGTTTTTCGTAACCCAGGCCCAGCCGTTTGGCGGCGACTTTTGCCTGTTCGTCCAGCTCAGGATCGTCAGTTTGAGCCAGATAGACAAGGCGACGGTAATTGCCAAAATACTCCGACATTAATTGCGGAAAGCGGTCCAGTCCCAGGCCCTTGATAATCAGCGTGTCGAATTGCCGAACCAGATAATCGGTAAGAAAAAAGCTGCCGGGCTCTTCCGCCATCAAGGCGTCAAAATCGGTCTCGCCTGCATAAAAGGCATAACAATGGGCACCGGGAATACGCGTTGCGCCAAATTCGGCCAGGACCTTGTCAATTTCACCACTTGTACCGCAATCGCCATACATCACCAGAACCTGTTCTTCCGGCATACGTTCCGCGATTATCTTGTCACGCAAGGCACCCGGTATCTTGTCCGGATGATTGTGCAAGCCCGCTGGCAAGCAGGTTATGCGCAAATGATCCCAACCATGGGCCGATGTCAATCCGGTAACCTCCCGGGCCAGCGCACCACAGGCGACGACCAGGGTGCTCATCAGACGGCCACGGCCATGTTGGCGTCAACGGAACCCTGGCGTCTGGCCATGAATGATTTTGCGATTTCAACCGACACCGCTGCATCCCGGCAATAGGCATCTGCGCCAATGGCGTCTGAAAACTCTTCATTCAAAGGTGCACCACCAACCAACACGATATAGTCATTGCGAATACCCTTTTCCTTCAGGGTATCAATCACGACTTTCATATATGGCATGGTTGTGGTCAGCAGGGCCGACATGCCAAGGATGTCGGGTTGGTGTTCTTCCAGCGCCGCCAGATAATCCTCAACAGGATTGTTGATGCCGATATCAATGACTTCAAACCCGGCACCTTCCATCATCATGGCGACCAGGTTTTTGCCGATATCATGGATGTCACCCTTAACCGTACCAATGACCATCTTGCCCATTTGTGGCGCACCGCTTTCGGCGAGCAATGGTTTAAGGATTGCCATGCCGGCTTTCATGGAACGTGCACACATCAGAACTTCCGGCACAAACAAAATGCCATCCCGAAAATCAATGCCGACAATGCGCATGCCTTCAACCAGGGCTTCCGTCAGAACCTTGTAGGGTTCCCAGCCGCGATCCAATAGGATTTGAGTGCCCTCTACGATTTCGTCTTCCAGACCATCGTAAAGGTCGTCGTGCATCTGCCTGACCAACTCGGTATTATCCAGCGCTGAGAGGTCAATTTCGTCTTCTAATCCATCTTCACCGATGACGTCATCTGCCATGACAAAGGCTCCACAATAAGAGGTATCTATTTGATCAAGCTAATTCAGCCGCGTGGTTTCACTGTCCCAACCAGGACATACACTTTCTGAAAGGCGACATGTTTTGCCCGATTTGGCGCAATTTCCCGTGAATATCAGGCGCGAATGCGCTCGTTGGCCGGATCGAACGGACTCTCCTCGATTACGGTGACACGATGTGTTGTACCTAAAATATCCATTTCCAGTTCGGTCCCCAATTCTTTCAGGTCTGGACGAACCATGGCCAGGGCGATGGATTTGTCCAATCGCCAGCCATAATTTCCACCCGTCGCCCGGCCCACGACTTCACCGTTCAGATAAATCGAGTTATTGCCAAGGGCGTCGGCATCGGTGACATCGTGAACTTCCAGGGTGACGAAGGCATTTGAAAAACCCTTTTCGCGCCAGGCCAGAAGAGCATCACGACCAATGAAGTCTCCCTTGTCTGGATGGATGAAACGATCAAGACCGGATTCCCACGCTGCATATTCAATCGACATTTCAGTGCCAACCATACGATAGGATTTTTCGATCCGCAGGCTGTCCATGGCGCGAATGCCAAATGGCTTCAGGCCCAGATCTTCACCAGCCGCCATCAGCGCGTCAAAAATATGGTTTTGATATTCAATTGGGTGGTGCAGCTCCCACCCTTGTTCGCCAACAAAGTTTACCCGCAAGGCCATGGTCGGTGCGTGTCCGACAACAACGTCCTGACCCGTAAGCCAGGGGAAGGCTGCATTGGAATAATCAGCCTGGGAAACACGCTGCAGTAATTCACGTGTTTTTGGTCCTGCCAGCGCAAACACACCAATGCTGTTTGTCAGGTTTTCAAATTGCACACTGCCATCCGTCGGCAACGCTTTGCCCAGAACATCATGATCCAGTCTTTGCAAAGCACCGGCAGAAACCAGATAGTAGGAATTTTCTGATTCGCGCATGATCGTGAATTCGGACATCACACCGCCTTTGTTGGTAAGGGCATGACACAATCCGATGCGGCCAAACTTCTTCGGCAATTTATTGGCAACCAGATTATCCAGATATGCTTGTGCGCCAGGGCCGGAAATACGACATTTGGCAAAGGCCGACATGTCCAGCAGGCCGACATTTTCAGCCACATTGCGGCATTCAGCACCGACCGGCTCAAACCACTTTGACCGACGGAAAGACCAGTGGTCTTCCTGCGGGGTCCCTTCAGGCGCAAACCAGTTTGCACGTTCCCAGCCAAACTTCTGGCCAAATACGGCGCCCAGATCCTTGAGGCGTTCGTAACATGGTGCCGTCCGCAATGGGCGACCTGCCGGGCGTTCTTCATCCGGATAATGAATGACAAAAACGTTGGCATAGGCTTCTTCGTTTTTGGCTTGAAGATAGGATTTAGATGCATAATCGCCGTACCGTCGAGGATCAACGCCCATCATGTCCACGGTCGGCACGCCTTCGACGATCCACTCCGCCAATTGCCAGCCTGCGCCACCGGCAGCTGTAATACCAAAACTGTGGCCTTCATTGAGCCAGAAGTTTTTGGCACCCCAGGCGGGACCGACAATAGGGTTGCCGTCCGGTGTGTAGGCAATTGCACCGTTGTAGACTTCCTTGACGCCAACTTCACCAAATATAGGTACGCGATTAATGGCGCTTTCAATGTGGGGCTCCAGGCGTTCGATATCTTCCTGGAACAGTTCGTATTCGCTGTCGGCAGAAGGGCCGTCTACGTAACAGGCAGGTGCGCCAACCTCATAGGGGCCAAGCAACAGTCCACCAGCTTCTTCGCGCATGTACCATGAGCCATCAGATTCGCGCAAAACCCCCATCTCGGGCAGGCCTTGTTCATGGCGCGCCTGGATTTCCGGGTGAGGTTCGGTGACGATGAACTGGTGCTGAACCGGGATGACCGGGATGTCCAGACCAACCATGACGCCGGTCTGGCGCGCGAAGCTGCCGGTGGCCGAAACCACGTGTTCACATGTAATGTCACCCTTGTCAGTACGAACCAGCCACTCACCATTTGGCTGCTGTTCAATTCCCAATACGGTGGTGAAGCGATTGATTTCTGCGCCCATATCGCGGGCACCACGGGCCATGGCCTGGGTCAGGTCTGCAGGCTGAACGTAGCCGTCGTCTGGATGCACGATACCGCCGATCAGGCCATCAGTGCGGCACAACGGCCACATTTCCTGAATTTCTTCCGGGGTCAAAAACTGCACATCTACACCGATCGTACGTCCGGTACTGGCATATTGGCGATATTCGTCCATGCGATCCTGATTGGTGGCGAGGCGGATATTTCCGACCTGGCGCAATCCGACATTCAGGCCGGTTTCAGCTTCCAGAGATTGATAAAGTTCAACCGAATATTTATGCAGTTGCCCTACTGAATAGCTCATGTTGAACAGGGGCAGCAGACCTGCGGCATGCCAGGTTGATCCGGACGTAAGCTCCTTGCGTTCGATCAGCGTACAGTCTGTCCAGCCTTTTTTGGCCAGATGATAAAGTGTGCTGACGCCAACAACGCCGCCTCCGATAACTACCACGCGTGCCTGTGACTTCATTTCTCTGTTCCCTGGTTTGGTCGTGCTTGATTGTCGCCATAATTGAATGAAGGTACAGGTTATTTCTGTCCACATTGCGACCTCATTGCGTCCGTAAAAGACGCCTGCAGAGCAATGAACGGCGTACCTGCGTTAGACCTGCATTAAACAGGACGACATGATCCGGCCATACGCAATACGGAGTACTTTCATGTCGGATAAACCTGCTCGTGGTGGCCGCCGGGGCCGCGAAGCCCGCAAGGCACAACGAGCTTCCACGTCTGAGGCGGTTTCGCCCTACATCAGGCGCAATATTCCTTGCACAGAAATCCTTGACGAAGAAGGCTTGCAGCTGATCGAAGCCAACGCCGACACTATTCTGGCGGAAACCGGCATTGATTTTCGAGGTCATGCAAGGGCGCTTGAGCTGTGGAAGGAAGCCGGTGCCGATGTTGACGGCGAACGTGTGCGCATACCCAAGGGTCTTGCGCACAAGCTTTTAAAAACGGCTCCTCGGGAATTTACGCAGCATGCCAGAAATCCTGCGCGCAGTGTTGTCATCGGGGGAAACAACACCGTGTTTGCGCCCGTATATGGCGCGCCTTTTGTGACTGACATGGAGCGTGGAAGACGTTACGGGACCATTGAGGATTTTCGCGACTTTGTGAAACTGGCCTATCTTGAGCCCAACATCCATCATTCCGGCGGCACTGTGTGCGAACCTGTTGATCTACCGGTAAACAAGCGCCATCTCGACATGGTGTACAGCCACATGCGCTGGTCCGACAAAGCCTTCATGGGTTCGGTCACTGCACCTGAACGTGCTGCCGACACGATAGAGATGTCGGAAATATTGTTTGGCAAGGAATTCGTGGATCAGAATTGTGTTGTCATTAATTTGATCAATTCAAATGCGCCGCTGGTCTTTGATGCAACCATGCTTGGTGCCGCAGAAGTTTATGCCGCTGCCAATCAGGCGAGTATTATCTCGCCGTTTATCCTCGCCGGTGCCATGAGCCCGGTCACAGCGGCTGGAACCCTGGCCCAATTGCTGGCCGAAGCCCTGGCAGGCATGGCCTTCACCCAGCTGGTCAGGCCCGGGTCACCAGTTGTTTTCGGCACATTTGTCAGCTCGATTTCCATGCAATCCGGGGCGCCGACATTTGGTACACCGGAAGGCACGATGATCCTGACGGCAGCGGCTCAGCTGGCCCGGCGTCTGGGTGTTCCTTTTCGTTCAGGCGGGTCCCTTACAGCATCAAAAGTCGCTGATGCCCAGGCCGCTTACGAAAGCGCCAATACTTTGCTGCCAACCTTGCAGGCTGGTGTGAATTTTTCCCTGCACGCAGCTGGCTGGCTGGAAGGTGGCCTGTCCGCCGGGTTCGAGAAGTTCATTCTGGATGCGGATCAACTGGGTGGCATGGCCGTATTGGCCAAAGGTATTGACCTGACCGAAAATGGCCAGGCCATGGACGCCATTCGGGAAATAGAGCCTGGGTCCCATCATCTGGGTTCAGCACATACCCAGGCGAATTTTGAAAGCGCCTTTTACCGTTATGAAACTGCCGATAATAATTCCTACGAACAGTGGGATGCCGACGGGCGTGAAGACGCCTGCACACGAGCCCATAAAATCTATAAGGAAAAGCTGGCGAGTTATGAAGCGCCGGCAATTGACCCAGGCATCGACGAGGCTCTGCAAGCCTTCATGACGCAACGCAAGGATGCTGAACCTGATTCAAACATTTGACGGCCAGATATTAGTCCGCCATTTCATTGGTTTGAAAGAAGTCTGATCCTGCTTTCCATATCGACGCGGTCGACATAATAACCCTTGAGGTGTCGGCTGCCGGTATTCGGAAAGAATTGCGACCGCCCATGAAGGACGCGGCGATTGTCAAAGACAACCATTTCGCCAGCCTTCAATTTGACAGAAACGACTTGCGATGGGTCTCGTAGCGTTGCCATGAATGTGCGATAGGCTTCGTAATAATCGTCAACGATTCTCTCATCCATATCAAACTCGCCCGCCAGATGGGCGTTCCAGGCGACCAGGGAAACTGAACCGTTTTCATCCAGAGCGATTACGGGACGGCGACAGCGAATGTCCGTATCGTCGTCCTGAAACCGGAAGGGAATGGGAATTTTCGACAATAATTCGAATGTTTTTGGTTTGTGTTGTCGTAACTCTGCAGCAATGTGGAAACCATCACAATAAAGAGATTCACCACCCTCGGCGTTGTTGGCAATACAATGCAGGAACTGGAAGGCAGGTGGTGTTTCCTGGTTTGGCAAATCTGTATGCAAGGGTAAGTGACCGGACGTATAGGCCAGGTTATTGGGGTCGGGTTTGCTGATGACATCAAACACCGATCCGAAATTTGAATTCCGCATGGGCCCGATCCTGGCCCCGATATCCAGCCCGGCGGTTTCTGACTGTTCCAGGCCTTGCACGATCGTGATCCCGTATCTGAGGGTGTCGAGCAAAAAGCCCAGCATTGTTGTCGGGTCCGTCAATATTTCGCTGGCGCTGTGGCGTGGAATGTCCGTCTCCGACCATGCCGTCCAGAGCACGGGCTCGATCAAACTGGCATCTTCGAGCATCAGTCCCGGTCTGTGTTCCTTGAGCCAGGGAGCCGCGTACACACTTTGATGCTCAATATCAGGCCATTGCAACACCAGGCTCTGCCCCGCGTCATCAACTGAAATATCCTGAGGCGTTATTGTGCTGTCGACACTCAGCAGATCAAAAATTCGCTCACGCGTATCCGGATGAAAGGCACCAGGGTCATTGTCACGCAACCAGAGACAGGGATAGACGGTCTCTGCGCCATCAGTCCAGCGCAGTACGATCGATTTGTCGCTCAATGTGGCCTTGCTGATCTGCATGACAGTTTCCTGCTCAGGTCTCCATCGTTCCAACGAATTCAGTATGGCCATCCACAGGGATAGCCTGGCCTGAAACGCGCGCGCCACCAGGCGAACACAGGAACATGGCCATGTTGGCGATATCTTCCGCCGACACAAATGTTCGCATACTTACGGCCTGGGTATAAGTATCACGGACCTCGTGATGTTCGCTGCCTCGTTTCTTTGCTTCTGCGGCGATGACAGCATCCATCCTTGGCCCTTCGACCGAGCCCGGACAAATAGCGTTGACCCGGATTCCCCAGGGGCCGAGTTCCATTGCCAGAGATTTGGTCAAGCCGATCAGGCCCCATTTGGCCGCAGCATAAGGGCTGCGCAGCGGATAACCATGCAATCCTGCTGTTGATGACATATTGATAATTGACCCGGCATTTGCAGCTTTCATTTCCGGGATGACCTGCTGTGCACACAAAAAAGATGCTTCAAGATTCACCGCAATACATCGTCTCCAGGCTTCTGGTTCAATGTCTTCCAGCACCGCCGTTGGTCCGGCGATGCCTGCGCAATTTACCAAAACAGATATGGACCCTAATTGCTCACGGGCGCTGGCAAACATCTGCAGGACATCATCGGCATTGGCGGCATCACACACGCTTGAAGACAAGTTGGCGTTAACCGGCAGGTTTTTTACGGCGACTGCATCGAAGTCAGCCACATGAACATGCGCGCCGGTTTCAAGGAAGGCATCAACAATGGCGCGGCCAATGCCTGATGCACCTGCTGTCACAACAACGCGCTGTTTCTCACTCTTACTCATGATTGCTCTGTCGTCCCTTTTGCAAATTGATCCAGCAAACCTTCGATGCCCGTCGCATCATCAAAAACATGGTCTGCTGTATCGACCAGGTCTTCCTTGTCAGCAACACCCGAACACACACCGATTGCCAGTCCGGCTTTTGCGCTGGTTGCCATATGCAGATCGTGAAGGTTATCGCCCACAACCATTATTTGCGATGGCTTGAACCCGGTTTGATCACAATATGCCGATACCATACCTGGTCCCGGCTTGCGACCGTAACCCGAATCGTATCCGGCGTAGAACTGAATAAATGGGTCTGCGCCAAATTGTTTCATGGATCGACGGGCAACCCATTCTGCATCCATGGTGGCGATACCAACAGACAGCTTCCTGTCGCCCAGACGGGAAAACAGAGCCGCTACATCAAACAGCGGGGCAGGAAAGTCAGCTGCTTCTTCTTCCATAATAGCAACCAAAGTTGATACCGCATTTTTTGTTACCGCCTGACCTGACACGCCAAGCCAGATGGCCGCGACGTCATCCGATCCTTCAACAGCCAGTGGAGAGTTAGGAACCGTTTTGTCGTTTTCAGCATCGTAGCCAGACGCGACCAGGCATCGCATTTTTAATGACGGATCGGTTTCACCTTCACACATATAGTCCAGGGCCTTGTGATAGGCCGGGACCCAGGTCCTGTCAAAATCAACAAGTGTCCCGTCCTTGTCGAACAGAATGCCGCGAATATCCAAAGCTGATCCTGACCTCCCGGAGCCTATTCAGATTCTGATCCTAATTGATGAGTCATTCGAAGAACAGTATGACTATGATGTCCACGGTTTCGTTTCGGAACATAACGTTTACCGAGACCACGGCTCCGACTGAACATTCCGGCAGGTATTATGTCACGACAAAATTATGATTACATCATCGTTGGCGCGGGGTCTGCCGGTTGCACACTGGCAAATCGCTTGTCTGCCGATCCGGATATCAATGTGCTGCTTCTGGAAGCCGGTCCCAAAGACCGGACCTGGAAAATCCATATGCCGGCTGCCCTGACCTACAATCTGGCAGATGACAAATACAATTGGTATTACGAAACAGAATCGCAATCCGGCATGGATCAACGGCGCATGTATTGGCCCCGTGGTCGGGTGCTGGGTGGGTCCTCTTCCCTGAATGCCATGGTTTATGTCCGTGGGCATGCCCTGGATTATGATCGCTGGGCGAAGCAGGGCTTGCCCGGTTGGTCCTATGCCGATGTTTTACCTTATTTTCGCAAAGCTGAGACATGGCAAAATGGTGCCAATGATTATCGCGGTGGTGATGGGCCGTTGAATGTCAGCCGCCAGATGACGCCGAACCCCTTGTTCAATGCCTTTATAAATGCCGGGCAGGAAGCCGGATACCCGTTTACGGAAGACATGAACGGCTACCAGCAAGAGGGTCTGGGCTGGATGGATATGACGATCCATAAGGGGCGGCGCTGGTCGGCGGCAACGGCCTATCTCAAACCGGCGTTGCAGCGGCCCAATCTGACCGTACAAACCAGGGCGTTGGCGAACAGGATTGTGTTTGAAGGCAAGCGTGCCGTTGGTGTGGAATACTCACAGCGCGGTATTCCCCACCTGGTTCGCGCGGACCGCGAGGTCATTGTCAGTAGTGGTGCCATAAATTCTCCCCAGCTGATGATGCTGTCTGGCGTTGGCCCGGCGAGCCATTTGCAGGAGCACGAAATTCCGGTTGTGGCTGATTTGCCGGGTGTTGGCCAGAACCTGCAGGACCATCTTGAACTTTATGTGCAGTATGAGTGCACTAAACCGATTACGCTTTATGCCAGCACCAGGCCCTGGAACCAGGTCTTGATTGGGGCCGAATGGTTCCTGTTTCATACGGGCATGGGGGCGTCGGCGCACCTGGAAGCGGGTGGGTTTATTCGCAGCAAACCTGGTATTGAACATCCAAATCTGCAATATCATTTCTTGCCATCTGTCGTCTGGGATCATGGCCGCATCATGCCCGACCGCCACGCTTTTCAGGCTCATGTAGGCCCCATGCGACCGACCAGCGTGGGCGAGTTGCGCTTGCAATCTTCTGACTCCCGCCAGCATCCCATCATCCAGCCCAACTACCTGACAACTGAAAATGATGTCCGAGAGATGCGGGATGCCGTGAAATTGTCGCGCGAAATTTTTGAACAACCAGCTTTTAATGCTTATCGCGGTGCAGAAATGGCGCCGGGCAAGGATATTCAGTCCGATGACGAGATTGATGCCTTTGTGCGTCAGAAATCGGACAGCGCATACCACCCTTCATGTACCTGCAAGATGGGTGTTGATGATATGTCCGTTGTTGACGCAGAGACCCGTGTCCATGGGCTGGAGGCCTTGCGGATTGTGGATGCTTCCATCATGCCAGACATTGTCAGTGGGAATCTGAATGCGCCGACGATCATGATGGCTGAAAAGGCGGCAGACATGATTCTTGGCCATACGGGCCCTGAGGCAAGCCAGGCGCCTGTTTATCAAAGTGAAAACTGGAAAGTTGCCCAACGTTAATTTTTATTCAATCTGGTCTGGTTTGGACTCTGCACTGCCTTTCCTGTTAGACTTCACAGACAAGAAGAAACACTGTGAGTACATGCGTCGGAAATAAAGCAAATATTGCCGCAGGAATACACAGGTATATGGCATCCCCCTGAAAGGATGTTGATATAAAAATATCGTCTGGGAGGACAAAATGGATTCAGGAAAAAAACAGGATAGTATCCTTATGTCATCGGCGTCTCGCCGTGGCTTTTTGGTCGGTGCGTCGGCGTTGGGGGCAGCAGCTGCAATTTCACCAACATCAGTTATGGCTGCGACTCCAAAAAGAGGTGGTCATTTCCGCCTGGGACTGGGTCACGGTTCAACAACGGACTCACTTGATCCGGCTACATTTGAAAACCTTTACATGTGGGATCCCCGGGTACCGAGCTC
>JGI24917J38488_100521_pt1 | contig 44495 bp, 37 predicted proteins | sample LinPfosmplate5_FD_38488 | JGI IMG/M metagenome (IMG submission 38488)
GCAGGTCGACTCTAGAGGATCCCACTTTCAAGATGCCTTTTGGAATGCTTTCTTTAAATTCAATTAATCCTGCACATGAAACAATAAGGCCGTCAATTACGTTTGACAATTCAGCAACAAGGGCATTTTTTGTCTCAATGTCTTCGTCGAGACGGTAAGAGACAAGAAGAAAAAGAATAACTTTCAAGATGGTGGCACAGTCTTCCGCGGATATTTTTCGAAGGAAGAGTTGCTTAAAGAATTTGTAGAGTTCTTTGATGATCTCGACCAATTCCGGAATATCTTTTGCGTTTATTTTTTTGTCTTCCATAATTTTCTTAAAAAGTTCTTCTATTTTTCCAAGGTTGACTTTGTCATGAGACAATAGTCGTTGGATCATCAAAATAACTTTGGGGCTAATATCGATTTCTTTTTTTTCTGCTCCTAAATATTCTTGAATAATGTCAGACAAAAGCATATCTTTTTTCGCAACTTTAGGTGTCTCTTGAGGAACACCGGAAACGTCGACGACAACGCCGGATAAATCAACACCTGAAAGGTCAATTTTAGGTTCTTCAGTACTCATTGTATATATACCATCTACACAAAATAAAATATTCATATAAATAAAATGACAAATATGCTTAATTTGAAGTTTTTTAAAGAGCTCATTGCAATCGGATTGATGGTAATCATAATCGGTTTTATTGTGGCTTATTTGTTGGCGGCTATATCAAATGACGAATCGATAAAATCAAAATTAAACTCGAACCCAAAACTCTGTGCTACATGGTTGTTTTTTACGGGTGTTTTTACTCACTTATTTTGCGAAGTATCTGGATTAAATAAATGGTACTGTAAAAATGGGAATGCATGCTAATTTATCAAATGGCTCAGCCACACATTTAATAAATAATCAACAAATTAAAATTCAGGAACACCGGTAAATATCTGGGTGGATTCTGGGTTTAGTCTTTTCGTGTTCATAATAACGGACATCATTTCGTCCAATGTGTCGCCATTTAAAAGGAAAATATATCCTCCAAAAATGGCTGATCCAAAAACCATAATAATATCGCGGACGATGTCTTTGAGTGGTTTCATTTCGTTTTCAATGAATTTCATTTCAGCAAACTTCATTGCCCCAAACAAAACTGTCACAAGAACTGCAAATAGAATCACTTTTTCCATCTATGTTATAAAAAATAAAAGCATTTATGTTTTTATTTTTAAACGCACAATTTGCAATTTACAATTTACAATTCTTCTACATCAATTGTGATCGGATCTTCTTTGACATCTGAATTTGTTTTGTCTAAATCAAATACATCGGTCAATTGGACATCGTCATCCATGTGGATTTTTATTCTTCCATCATCGTCATCATCTTCCTCTTCTTCAAGTTTTCTTTGTGCATTTCTTTCTTCGCTAATTTGTTCCAGTCTCTCAATTGACTTCGGGGCTTCAATAGATGTTCCATCTGATGCAGAATCTACATCATTGAAACTTAATTTAGTAACTACCTTTTCGTTGTCCACATTTTCTACAGAGAGCGTAGGCGGAAGCTCTTCGGGTGGAATTACAACGGGTTCTTTGTTTTTGTCATCCTCCTCCTTAGACTCCTCTTCGCCTTTTTTATCGGAATCTTTCTTTTCTTCCGCTTCTTCTGGTATAGGTTCAATGATTTCTTCCTCTTCTTCTTCTTGATTTTCGTCCAAATAAGCCCGTATAATAGATTCAGTAGGAATGGATTCGCGAATGGTGGTTAATATGCATTCCTGTATCATAATTTCCATTTCACGGTTATGTTTTTGCACTTGTAAATCGGATATATTTCGTTCAAACAAATACACATTACTATACATTTTGCGTGCCACATGAATGTAAACGCGATGAATAAAGTTGTCTAATTTGGGAATAGAAATATCGATCTTTTTTTGTTTGTTTCCTACACGAATACAGGTCAATACTTTTAATTGTATCACATGAACACAGGTGATTAAATCTTCTAAGTAATTGCATCCACTTCTTTCGATTATTCGTTGTCGTTCTTCTTCTAAAATGACAGAGTTCCATTTGGGAACACGTGTCAAAAGATTTTGAAATGTCATTAAATATTTAGTAAGCTCGTTATTATCGGAGCACATTTTCCATGCTTCATTGAAAATAGATTTGACACCCTCTATTACTAGAGGTGTCATAATGGTAACAAGCCGACCACACCATTCATTGCGTGATTCATGCAAGTTCGATATTACAAAATCGTCCATAATAATTTTGATTTTCGAGAAGTCTTTAAGTGATTATTCACATGAAAGATAAAGTGGTTAGATCTAAATCCCGGTCATGGTAGTACATATTTAACAGACAAAGTAGAATCAATCTCTCGCTTCTATATTCTAATCTTATTTTGGAAAAGTACATTTGTATATTGGATTTTTGTAGGTCAGACAAACACGATTTAACATAGATCCAATTAATAAAATTATTACTGCACACCCCCTCATTAAAAAAGTAATCCACCATATTTAATAATTCACCATGCGTTACGATCGGGTGATCACGAATGTATTTATCGATGAGATCTATATTTTGATTCTGTAGTGGTTCAATGAATGAGTAATGGGTTTTCATTTTCTGTTCGTGCAAGTTCATGGTATGTCCATTTTGTTTGGACAATGGTACGAAAATTTCACAAAAACGAGACACAATCGGGGTAAGTAGTTTATTTTTGTTTTCGATAACAATAAAGAATCGGGTATTGTGACTGAATTGTTCAATACATCTTCTCAATGCGGATTGGGCATCTACAGTTAAATAATCGGCATTAATAAGTACGATAATTTTAAACCAAATCCCGCTTTTGAAGTGAACGTTTGTTTTCGCGAAAAATTTCAATTCTTCGCGTATGAATTTGATTCCTTTTCCATGGGCACAGTTCACAAACATGACATTATCTTTGATATTGGATTCATTGCAGTGGTATATTTTTTTAATAAAATTAAACACGATTGTTTTTTTGCCCGAACCGGATTCTCCGTGAAAAATAATATGGGGTATCCGGTTGGTTTTGTGGAAGCAGTCTAACTTGTCTTGTATTTGATTATTCATAGTTTGATACATAAAATGAGAGATAATGTTTATGTATTTTATAAAATTGATTATAAAAATTCTGTGTCAATGGTATACACATACTAACTCAAAAAGAAAATGAAGAATATATATCACAGGTTTCCTAACATTCCTATTCAAATTGAATATCGCATAGGATGTAACGCGAGAGAGAATACAATTCTGATCAATGAATCCAATACAAACGACATTTGGTTTCATGCAGCGGATTATTCGTCTTGTCATGTAATTGCAAAAATGCCGCTGGCAGTATTAACAAAGAAACAAGTGAATACCATCATCAAAATGGGTTGTGTGTTGTGTAAACAACATACAAACAAACTAAAATCAGAAAAAAACATTGAATTTAATTACACAAAAGTAAAGTATATAACTCCAACCAATGTAGATGGGGTAGTGCAAACCGAAAATTTAAAGAGTTATCGGTTTTAAATTTCACACCTATCAGCATTAGATTCAGTCAGTAGACTCGGAATCTACTTTATTCAACCGCAATTGTTTTGTAAAACGAAAACTTTCATGGTACATACATCGACGTTTCAGATTGCACGATAAGCAAGCGATTTCTACGTTATTTTTATTGTGACCATGGTCGTTATTAATTCTCTCGATTGACCATTGCTTGGGGTCGCGTATATTCTTATACCAAACAAACAAATATTCTTTGCAATAAAAACAGGTGAGAGAACAAGCCTTCAGTTTATTTATTACAAAATCATAATCAATAAATAATTCAGGGTTATATTTTTGTTTTAAAACGTCTTGTGATTTATAACCTTGTATTTTCGCATTTAATTGGCTATATAACAATTGTTGTTTCTCTGTTTTATTTCGTGTGTCTCGAAACTCTATCATGGAATTTACTAATTCAATTTGATTGGTTATATTGTAGTCGTCGTCTTCAATATTAGAGGCCCATCTTTTGGTTTGGGTAACAACTCGTGGTGGTCTTTCTTTTTGCATTTTGAGTTTTTTTTTTTCATCTCGTACCCGTTTCGAGCGTTCTTCTTTGGTTTCTAAATTGACACATAATGTTTTGGTATTGTAAGGTGGTGTCTCGCTATCCATTATACAAATACGCGATAATAAAACATAGAACTCAACGCGATTAAATAAAACAATATAATATCCCGTGTTGTATTCCATTTTTCAACCGATTTCAGATGATTTGAGACAAATAAAATCGACGCGTATTTGTACACCGGTGGGATATAGAGTAAGATAGTCATTAATGAATGGTCAATTTGCTTCGTGTAATACATCCACCATACATAAGAAATGAAGTAAATATTTCGGTAGCCAATAAATGTATCAAGCCAAACAAAAATATGTGTGGACGCGACAACTGAAAATCCATTAAATCGGTCGATCCATGTTTCGGGTTGTATAGTTTTGAGAAAAAGGTGTCGAAAGAGTTGATTGTATTTTGCATTGAAAATATGCATTAGTTTACCAACTGGATAGATCCATTTGGGATAAATGCAATAGTGGGCTTTCAATGTCACACGTGGTTCCTCGGATTGTTCTGAACTTGCAGAAATGTAATGAATTTCTCGATTGAAATCGAACCCAAGAACATCGCCTTTTCGAATCTTGTGATTTGTCTCAATCAAGGGGAAATGTGTAGTAATTCTTTTGTTATCATTTACACCAATAAGACAACGGTATACTGAGACAAATGGCATCCACATAAACGGACCATCAATATGGCTAATAAAGAAGACTCGATCGGATTGCATGGGTTCGTCTTTACGTTCGTCGCCGGTTACATAAATTTCGTTCATTTCATATACGGGTTCAATAACATAAAAATCGGTATTAAATACTTGTGAAAACATGTGTTTCAGACGTTTTACGTTGGAAAGTTTTTCGAATTGCGTTCTTATGTTATCAGGGAGTTTGTCATACCACCAATGGTGAGATATATGTGTTTTGGTGATGTGTGATACGGCCCAATCTTTAATCTCATCACATGTGTCTTCTGTGTCGTCGTCTTTTTTCGATAAAATATTGCTATACATTACACGTTTAAATGTGATGGAACCAGGAAAAAGGGAGAAACGATTATTTGAATCAATCAAGTACAATCCAAATAATTGAAGTATGCCGATGAAATGAGATAGAAAGCCAAAGTGAGACATCATTATAAACAATAGTAACTTATATTCTATACATATTTTTATATTTTTAAAAAAGTAAATAAAAAGATTTAAACACATAATAACATAACATGAGTTCGACAGAATATATAGTAGAAAAGGAATACGACATTGATTCAATATTAGACAATGAAAATAAACAAAATAAGTCTGAATCGTGGAATAAGTTACATAAAACTACTAAAATACAGAAGTTACATGCGTTTGCAGAGAAACACGGTACAACGCACAATTTTTCTGCAAAAGAAACTAGGCAATTGAAACATTTTTTGTCGGATTCTTTGGATAAGAAGAAATTACAAAAAGCAAAAGACATTGTTTATAACAAGACCAAGTGTGAAATCACAGAGATCCCGGGATTAGTGTTTAATACAACCACGAATCAATTTACATTGCGTGTGGATAGTAAGCGTATTTCAACGCTAAGTTCATTAACCCCGAAAAATTTAACACAAAAAAGACAAAAAATTGATGATGATAAGAATATTTCAATGGAAACAACAAACACGGAAAAATCAAACGTTTAATTAAGATATATAAATAGTATTATATATATTAAAGAAATAACATGGATTTAACATCAGAAGAATACGCAGACATTGTCGAAGAAATGTATGAATGGATTTACGATTTGGTAAGTAATGATCTAGTGCAATACTCAAAACCGGATTTTAAGGAAAAAGTGATTTCCGCCTGTTTCGATTATTTCGAAGAAATCGGCGAAGACCAATCATGGTATGATTCGGTTGATGATTTCAGCAGTGAAATGTTGAGAGAAATGGTCAATCATGGTTACATGATAGTAGTAGAGGAAACGCTGAATATACCGCCTAGACAAGTGATTCAGTACAGTGAAGCAGACATAACTGAAACGGTTTCTCCCGAAAAATTGGCTAAAATCAACAGTATTCCTTCTCAAGAGCAAAGAACAAAGGAATGGTATGAAACACGCCGTGAGATGTTTAGTGCAAGTAATTTGTGGAAATTGTTTGGTTCAGAGGCGATGTATAATAGTTTGATATACGAAAAGTGCAAACCGCTTGAAATTCGACCAGAATTTAATATAGTAAATAACAATAGTCCTTTGTCATGGGGAATAAAATACGAGTCAGTCACTGCAATGATATATGAACACAAAAACAATTGTAAAGTCAATACGAGTTACGGGTGTATTCCACACAACAATTTACCAATTGGTGCATCTCCGGACGGTATAGTAGATAAGGAAGGAAATAAATTCGGTCGTATGGTGGAAATAAAGAATATATACAACCGTGAAATAACGGGTGTCCCATCGGAGGAATATTGGATACAAATGCAAATTCAAATGGAAACTGCCAAATTGCCTTACTGTGATTTTGTGGAAACCCGCATAAAAGAATTTGAAAATTTCGATCAATATATTGAAAGTGATCACGAATACAAAGGTGTAGTGCTGGTTCTTTCGCCATATTCTTATGAAAACAAGGGGAAATATTTATACAAGCCAATAGAACAGGAAAATATAATTGAATGGATAAAGGAACAACAAGATATAGTGGAAAAAGAAGGTTTATATTATATTGGAAATACGTTATATTGGTATTTGGACGAATATTCTTGTGTATTAGTTGAACGCAATCGTAATTGGTTTTATAGTACAGTACCTGTAATTGAAGATGCATGGGAGACGGTAAAGCGGGAAAGAGTGTCTGGATATTTTCATAGAGCACCTAAAAAGCAGAAACCAAAGAATGAAGAAGGAGGTGTTGTTACTGGAGCCAGGGAAGAAGGTATCGGTAGCAACAATATAGATTTAAAATTTAATCATAAATCGATATGTTTAATTAAGATAGATGAAAACGGAAATATTGCATAATTCCCAAAACACAAACAAACACAAAAAAAAACACAAACATTATTCAACAACAATTTCTTTTGAAAAAATTTGATCTGTATCGATACATATTTTTTTAACGGGTTTGTCTCGAAGATGATTATAAATAGCATAGCTAAATGTAGAACCGTGATAGTTATTGGGATTTATATTGCCAATAAATACACCATTACAATGTTCACTAATAAGTAAATCAATAATGGCATTTACTTCTCTTCCATCCAAAAGGGTTTTGTCCATATGGGTATATTTATAGCCATTTTCACGCATAAATCGAGTAACATCGTTATCGGTGTCCATAGACAGTATAATTGTAGTCGAATCAATCGGAATATGGTTTTGTATGTTTCGGATATATTTTTGAATCAGCACATTTTTGTAGAGATCTTTTTGAATCCGGTTGATATTGGCCCAAAACTGCAAAGCATCGTCCTCGATTCGTAGGTGGATTACGTTTATTTTTTCCGAAAGATTTTGGCAAAATGTATCTGAAATTTCATGAAATTTATCTACAAAACAAATATTTTTCATAAAGTGATTAAACATGAATTTATCTCTTTTTGCGTCTTTAATACTCGTTTTGGAGTTCCTTTCTAGAGTAGACATATCTTTGAAGTCAATAAAGATTTTTCTATGCATTGTCATTAAAATCTCGTCAAATGTTTTAAAAAACGATCTTCCGTCTATCATGTAGTGCACGTAAATATGTTTTCGTGTATTGGGAAGAGGATCGCCTTCTTCACAGAGATCATTTAAGTTGGTTCCTTTTGGAATTTCAAACTGGTTGTTTCGGTAGAATAGTTCAATTGCTTTTTGGGTAATATCGACGGTTTTGTGTGGTTTTATTCCGAACATAACTTCTTTAATTTCAAGACGTACATCGCGTTTATAAATCATTTTCACATTGTACGGTTTTAAAAACTCGTTCATTTTGGAATAGTTGATTATTTCCCGCGAGTCACAAATATCGTTTGTATTGATGTCGGATAAAAAATCGTCAACGATAACAGTGGTAAATCCGGGAAATACATACCCCATTAAAAGGGTATTTACAAGTGAATATAGTTGATTACATAACCCGATGCCTACTGAATTGCCAAAAACACAATAAAGGGTCTGTTCTTCATACGCGTTATCTACAAACAACTTATAATTTTCCATGCGATATTCTACTTGGTAAAGATGATGTAAAATAACCCCGTGAAATGCGGTCGGCTTATTCCTAAGTAACCAAAATTCGGCATCGTATTTGTCTTTCATATAATGAATAGGCAACGTGGAAATATAGTCTGTAGTGGCCCACCAGAAATTACCGGAAAAGTGAGGTGGGTTTTCTTGATCAATGGTGGTGTCGCGGTGGTTACACCCAACTGTATCATATACATTTAACATTTGAAGGCATTCTTGGTGTTTATATACAAGAGAATACAACATAAAACGTATCCAGGAGAAAATACCGGGCACAAAAGGATGGTCTTTGGGATATGACACTCCTTTGGTGTGTAAGTACAATACGTTGCAATTTGGATTCATTTTCGAGAATTGATACAAAGATCTAATGGTTACATTTTCAAACAAATTTAAATCAAACGAATAATTGACAATGATAAATTTAGGATGCATTGATGCATATTTATTAGGATCAAGGGCATTCCCTATATTATTTACAAGGACGTAATCGAGTAAATCAATAATTTTGGATTCTAGAATATTGGTTAATAAGAGGTGTAGTGGTTCTTCCCCCCAAACGTTCATAGTGGTACTGTGAATAAAACACACATTTCGTGTAGGGGGTGTATATGTAGTCGTTGCGAGAGAGGCCATGATTTATGAATATATAAACACAAAGCTTATATATTCCTTTTTAAGATAAAATTTAACCTACATATAAATCGAAGATTTCAAATTGTTTTTTACTTTGTCTTAAACAACTTAAAAATATCTTGTAACTATAAAATAAAATGAGTGACTTTACGGACAACGCAGATATGTATGTTACAAAGCGAAATGGCAAATTAGAGCCGGTCGCATTTGACAAGATTTTACAAAGAATAAAAAAAGTGGGTATGGAAGTAAATATTAAGATTAATTACACTGCCCTTACAATGAAGGTAATTGACCAATTATACGACAAAATATCTACAACAAAAATCGACGAGCTCACCGCGGAACAATGTGCATCCATGTCTTCTACTCATCCAGACTATAGTACATTGGCTGGACGCATTACAATATCAAATCATCATAAAAATACAGACAGTTCATTTACAAAGGTTATGACGCAGTTGTATCAATTCAAGGACATCCATGGAAATCCCCATCCATTAATTTCAAAAGAGCTTTACCAAAGTCTTTCTACAATTGGTCACAAAAAACTGAATGGATTGTGTGATTACACACGCGATTATTTGATCGATTTTTTCGGTTTCAAGACATTAGAGCGGGCATATTTAATGAAAATCAGCAAAAAAATAGTAGAACGTCCGCAGCATATGTGGTTACGCGTGTCACTGGGGATTCATGGTACAAATTGGGATCGTATTGTGGAGACATACGAACATATGTCGAATAAATATTTTACACATGCTACGCCTACTCTTTTTAATGCAGGGACACCCAAACCACAATTAAGTTCTTGTTATTTAATGGCGATGGAAGATGACAGTATCGACGGTATTTTTAACACACTAAAGGACTGTGCGTTAATATCAAAATGGGCGGGTGGAATAGGGTTGCATATTCACAATGTCCGTGCGACAGGAAGCCATATTAATGGAACCAATGGTACATCGAATGGCATAGTGCCTATGTTGAAGGTGTTTAATAACACGGCGAAGTATGTGGACCAAGGGGGAGGAAAACGCAATGGATCATTTGCGATCTACTTAGAGCCTTGGCACGCGGATCTGGAGATGTTTTTACAAATGCGGAAAAATCACGGAGACGAAGAATTGAAGGCGAGAGATTTATTTTATGCATTATGGGTTCCGGATTTGTTTATGGAGCGTGTTAAGACAAATCAGCCATGGACATTTATGTGTCCACACGAATGTCCTGGGTTGTCGGATGTATATGGGGATGAATTTAAAGCCCTTTATGAAAAATACGAAAAAGAGAACAAAGGACGTAAATCGGTGTCCTCACGTGATTTGTGGTTTCAAATACTGGATTCTCAAATGGAAACTGGTACCCCTTATTTGTTATACAAAGATGCGTCCAATCAGAAGTCAAATCAAAAAAACCTGGGAACTATTAAATCGTCTAATTTGTGTGTGTCTCCAGATACATTTGTGTTGACAGACGAGGGGCAATACCCGATATATAGTTTGTGGCCGGGGAATTTTCCAGAAAATCAACAAGATAGTTACAGAACGGTTAATGTGTGGAATGGTTCGGAGTTTAGTCCGGTGGAAGTGGTAAAAACCGGTGTAGACCAAGAGTTGGTCGAGGTATATACAAGCGATGGTATGAGTTTGAAGTGTACTCCTTATCACAAATTCTATGTAGTGACAGATAACGGTACAATTACAAAAGAAGCCCGCGAATTGTGTAAAGATGATATTTTGGAAAGTGCAAAGTATTGGCCGCTGATTAATGGGTTGGATAAAATGGAAAAGGACCAAGCAATTGAATTAGGCATTGAGACTGGAATGAACAGTCTCCGAATCGAAGAAAATACAAGTGACCATTTTAATTTGTTTATTCCGTTGAATTATTCGCTACAAAGCAAGATGAATTGGCTTTCTGGATTTATGGAGCCATACGTATGTGAGATCGAAGAGAAAAACGAGAACCAAATCGAGATACCATGTAAATATTTGTATTTTTTACAGGACTTAAAGCTGATGTTGCAGACATGTGGAGTAAATACTGTAATAAGAAAGGAGCTAACCCAATACACGTTAATAATGACTATGGTGCAAATCAAACATTTAATGCAAAACGGTTTGAAATTTTTCAACAATTACATAAAGAATTGCAATTTGTCTTACAAAGAAATTGAGAGTGAGGATATGAATCCGGTAATAAAGGTCAATATGGTAAACAATGTGAAATCCAAAGACGATACGTATTGTTTTACGGAAGCAAAGCAACATGCGGGGATATTTAACGGAGTCCGCACTTCACAATGCACTGAAATCATAGAATATTCGGACAAAGACGAGACTGCGGTATGTAATTTGGCCAGTATTGCGTTACCAGCGTTTATTGAGACTCATGATAACCAGGTCCAATTTAACTACAGTAAACTCCATAACGTGACAAAGATAGTGACCTACAATCTGAATCGCATAATTGATGTTAATTATTATCCTACACCTAAAACGCGTGTTAGTAATATGCGTCATCGACCAATAGGTATTGGTGTCCAAGGATTGGCGGATGTCTTTTTACGGTTCGGGCTTTCTTTTTCGGAAGAAAAATCGAAAATGATGAACAAAAAGATATTTGAGACCATTTACCATGCGTCACTAGAGCAATCCTGTGATATTGCAGAACAAGACGGTCCATATGAAACATTTCAAGGGTCGCCTGCAAGTCAAGGAATTTTACAATTTGATATGTGGAAGACGGAGCCAATAAATGGAAGATATGATTGGAATACACTAAAAGAAAGAATAAAGACGGTTGGAATACGCAATTCTTTGTTGCTCGCTCCCATGCCTACTGCATCCACATCACAAATATTAGGATACAATGAGTGTATCGAGCCAATTACAAGTAATATTTACACACGTCGTACAATTGCAGGTGAATTTATAATGGTGAATAAATATTTGATGAATGAACTATTGGATTTAGGAATGTGGAACGAAACATTAAAAAACCACATGATTGCAAATAATGGGAGTATCCAAGCATTGGAGTATATTCCACAAAATATACGTTCAAAATATCGTACGGTGTGGGAAATTCCAATGAGAGATTTGATTGATATGTCTGCGGATCGTGGGGCATATATTTGTCAGAGTCAGAGTTTGAATTTGTGGTTGGAGGATCCAAATTACAACACGATGACATCGATGCACTTTTATAGTTGGATGAAAGGGTTGAAAACTGGAATATATTATTTAAGGCGGAGACCTAGACACAATGCACAACAATTTACCATAGAGCCAGAGAAACGTAAAACTACAGAATCCCAGAGCGAAGAAATTTGTGAAATGTGTTCGGCATAAAACCGACCAAAAATAAATTATAACTATTGTATATAAAATGTTCGGACTTTTTAACGAAGCGAAAAAAACAAAGCGTAGATGCGGTATGTCCCATGGAGGGAAAAAATCTTACAAGAAGCCTGTGTCAATGAAGAAGAAGAGAGGTGGAAAGAAAATGCAGAAAAGAATCAATAGCAGAAAAAATCACAAGAGAAGTAGCAGCAGACGCAATAGCAAATTGATGTCTGGAGGTGCATGAGTGTCGTCTACACCAAAGGTAGATGAAAATCAAAATGCCTAATCCGCTCTCCCAATTAACATTACAATAAAAAACTAGGATGACGAATAATATTTTTTTATGATTTTGCGATTTTGTAATTTTATGAAAACAAATTCTGAATTAGTTTTTGCCATTTTTTCTGTAATAGTATGATAATTCTACAAATTAAATATATAAATTTTGGTAAGTCAACATAGTCTGGTCTTCTATTTTATAATTACACTTGTAAAATAGAAAACACTTCAAAGTAATCAAAACGTCTACCATGGAATTGTGTAAATTTTGAGGTTGAAACCCGAATAAATAATGATGAAGTTCACTGAGTGTAGGCCATTTGAAATTTTTCTTCACGATGTCCTCGGGTTTTGCATTTTTGTGGGGTGCCTTTACCAATTGGGTAGTTTCTTTCATCGTACAAATACACGTTTGATTGGTGGATTTTAAATAATCGGCATCAAATAATTTCAATGCATTTGGTGCAATTTTTTCCATCAAATTCCAATTCCGCTTGAACTCCAGCGTAATTATTTTAGAATCGAAATCGATATTATGTGCCACAATATATTCCGCCAAAGTAAAATCGTAATAAAACTGGGACAAAAGGAAATCGATTTTTTTCCCTTTGTCGCACAACTCGCGTGTGCATCCATTAATGGCAGAAATTTCTGGGGTAATGGTTACATTGGGTCCGACATTTACATACGAATTTACTTTTCGTATAATGTCGTGATTTTTTAAATTGTATAAAATGTAGCTGAACTGCAGTACATAAGGTTGTAATTCCATTGGCTGATTGTTTCGATACAATCCAGATGTTTCAACGTCAAAGATAAGTACAATTCCTTTCATAGTTCTTAGTGATGTAATTAAGAATTATAATTGTGTATATAGTTGTGTATATAGTTGTGTATATAGTTGTGTATATAGTTGTGTATGATAGTATCGAAAAAAAATCAATTTTTTAGTTTAATGTGTTTCCGAGAAGTCCAGACAGAAAACTGGAAAAGATAGAGGAAGTTGCATCATTTCCACCTGTTATGGTAGAATCAGTAGAATCAGTAGAGTCAGTATAAATCGGATTTTCAGGCAATATTTCGGATTCGTAATCTTCTGTAGAAGAATATTGTAAATTGTTTTCAAAATTTAAATTGTGATATACGTCAGAAGGAAACCCGTTTACGTTTACAGAATGATTGATAGTAGAAGGAATTCCGGTTACATCTACAACAAATTTGTCTGGAAAATTCAAAGTAATGTTGCTAGGGAGATTTGTGGTAGGGGTATCAGTAGTGGGAGTATCAGTAGTGGGAGTGTCGGTAGTGGGAGTGTCGGTAGTGGGAGTATCCGTTGTGGGGGTATCGGTAGTGGGGGTATCCGTGGTAGGTGTGTCGGTAGTGGGGGTATCTGCGGTGGGAAACGGTAATTGATCTCTTTGTCCTTTAACGTATTCCACCATATTGACTATTCCAATTTCTTGATTTTCATATATGCTCTTTATATCATCATTACCACCAATAGAATTCGTAGCATAAGCCAATATGTTTTTATCTAGAGCAGAATCCCCTGAGCCAAGTTCAAAAAAATGATTTTTGCCAATAAACGGAAATACAAATATATGGAACACGTTTTGGTTTAAACTATTCACATGCATTGGCTCGCTTAAATTTACAATATTTTTAATAGCGTTAAGTGTAAGTTTACCTTGTATGTCATCGCTTAAGTTCTCCATTATATAATCAGAATCTATGCTTGCATCCAAGATTTCTAATACTTCTACCCCCTCAATATCATTTAAAAGGCCTTCTATGCGATTTTTTTCAGTTGTAATAGCACTTGTTTCTGTAATTCCTTCAAATAGATGTACATCTTGACCGTTGTATTGTGTTACAGTTTTGTAATCTGCACTGTTTATTCCACCAGGACTCTGTGTTACAAAATACAAAACTACTGGATATCCTGTGTCACTTGTCGTAAACCCTTCTGTGTAAAGTTTAGTTATTGTATTTCCATAGTAGGTCATGTATAGTAACAATAGCATACATCCTACAATAAATCCTACAATTAATAAATTCCTGAATGACATGAAAACTATATATTTGTTTTACATAATAATTTTAAATTACTAAACTACACGATAGTTGTTTCGATTTTAAAATCAAAAGGAAGTTTTGTCATAGGGACATCCATTCGTATGGGTTCTCTATCGCGTCGGCTAATCCAGAATAAATACGATTCGTTGACAATCTGCATCGTGAGACAAAACTCTACACCGAATTCATGAAAATAGAAAACACGAGAGTGATATTTGGGCAAATAAGTGTCTAAATCTAATAATACGAGCATATGGTAATACTGTTTTGGGAGTGTATGTTCTACACTAAAATGAACTACACCTATATATCCCTTAGTAGTCCAGGTAAAATTGGATGAACCTCTGACTTCGTATTTGTCGAAAATGGGGCTTTTCAATTTGCATTCATGGGCAATTATGAATTCGTGTTCGTTTTCATTTTGGTCAATGTATTCGTTGTGCTCGCCTATCTGAAATGTGTTTGACCAGCGGTAGATAAAGTATTCTTTTTGTGGTTCTTTTACCGAGTGAAAAGGGATCCAATTTTTTTCGCATGGGGTATCTGTAGGTGGATCCACTAAAGCACAGTTTTTCAATGCAAAGGTGTCGGTATCATAATATCCTATCATCATTCTGTTTTTTCCACACGGGCTGTAATTTACAGTGGTTGCGATGAATTTGATTTGATCTGGTTCTGTAGGATTGCAAAATAGACGTATATCTTCTACACCGTGGAACATTTGATGGTCGTTGGCTTTGGTTAGTTTCATGTTTTTTTCTAGTTCTTCCATTACATGAAACCCTTTTTCTGAATTTGCCTGGAGATGGTTATTTAAAAAGCAGCATACGTTTTTGGTGTATACATTGCGGTTTGCGTCGTAAATATTACAATGTCCACTCGGTAAATATTCGTAATTCACATAACGTGTATTCATTACAAAACGTTCATTGTATGGATCAAAACAGATCGAGGCGGAAGAAGGTAAAAAATCGTCAATTTCTGGATAATTGTAGACATGCGTGTTTGTTGCGAGAGTATGGATTTTTTCGGAAAACGCGAATGCGGGAATTTGCACAATAGAATCGTTGTGGTCCGCTGCATACCACACCGGATTCCAATATTGTTTATGTTCTAACCATGCTAAGAAGTTGATATCCCACACTAAAGTATCATATGTTCTAAGGAATTCTACAAAATGTGTCTCATATAAAGTCCAGAGGAAATCGATTGCATCAGTGTGGCAAAGCATAAAACAACCGCAAAACCGCCAGTTAATCGTGTTCGTGTATTCTTTGCTGATTGATGTGTTCCAGCACCCTGGGATGTACACTTGGTTTTTGGTATCTATTTGTTGAGGTGGTTCGTGTTCGGTAGGTGGTATTTGTGTGTTGGTGATTGCATTTTTGGATATCATTTCAAGGAATGAAATGGAGGACGTTTTGTTTTGAAACATATTACAAATATCATAATCAATCCATGCAAAATGTGTGGATTGAAACGGATTAATGTTTTTGGTTTGTCTCAGAAATTCTATTTTGGTGTGTGTATAACAAAGAAAATCGAAATTGTCTTTTGGTGGAAATCGATTTTCAGGTAGCTTTTGAGGGGAGGCTTGTAATGCGGTTAAATACATGTATGATGATTCGAAGAAAGAGGATTTCAACACGATGATTTTTATGTGAGACTCGAAAGTGGGACAATGAGTTTTTAAGTACTGATGTATGATTTCTACACAATCCGGTGTTACAAAAATACACAAATTTAGTTTGGAGGTTAGTAATGGATTAAATCTGGAGAGTCTTAGAAAATGGGTGGAAGATTCTAGAGGAGTTTTGTAGTAATTTATATACGAAGTCACAAAAGTGGTCATGATTTTATTTATGCATGTATATTTTTAATGTTTTTATGTAATTTCGAGAGAAACAGTTTTTATGGAATTGCCAATCCCGTGATCGGCCTTCGGCCGATGCATTTCTGGATTTTCTACAAAAAAAAATTTGCAATTTTCAGGATCTGGAGATTTTGGAGAGATCTCAGAATTTCAATCCAAAAAAATACATTTTTGCTCACTTGAGTTTTTTTTATACTTTCCCAAAATGAAAAAAAGTCAAAAATTGCAAAAAAAATGGCAAAACAAAACATCGGACGGTTATCGGCCGATAATATCGGGATCTCTGTTATTCGGCCTTCGGCCGAAATCCCCTTCGGATCCACAGCTATATTACAAAAAATATGATCTGGTTTGATTTTGTTTGATATTTTCCGGTATTATCATGAAAAAGGAGGTATTTTACAGGGTTTGGCCGATTCCTTGATCGGCCTTCGGCCGATGCATCTCCGGATTTTTCTACAAAAAAATATATTTTTATAATTTTGAAAGATTTTTTACAAAAATTACAAAGAAAAAATTTGCAATTTTCGGATTCTGTGAATTTTTGGAAGTCCTCATATTTTCAATCGAAAAAAATACATTTTTGCTCACTTCAGTTTTTTTTATACTTTCCCAAAATGAAAAAAAGTCAAAAATTGCAAAAAAAAAGCCAAACAAACGCATCAAATGATAATCAAATGGTAATTCGGGGATTTCCTTTTATTCGACCTTCGGTCGAAAACACCTTCGGATCCACAGTCAAATTACAAAAAATATGATCATATTATATTTGAATTGATAATTCGCGGTATTATCGCGGTTTGTTATTTTTTGCGGGGATTTTACAACAAAAATATATGGGGTCATATATATATTTATTGGTTATCTGGGGTATATGGTGTTTTTCGGGGGTTGGGGGATTGGGGATATATGTGATTTATTTTCTATTTTCCATTAATCTACAAAGATATTCATGTTCATTCGAATGATTCGACATGTAAATATTCATGACTTCGGCGGGAGAATAAAACCCAGTATTGATTTGTTGTAATATATTCTCCGGGATTTTTTTCCCAAAAAACGAGTCATGCATTTCTTGTAAAATCTCGTGACTTACAAGATGAAATTCATATGTAATATCAATCCGTCCGGGTCTCACCAATGCAGCATCTAGCTGATCATAATGATTCGACGTAATAATAATAATTCTTCCGGGTGTCTCACGTACGCCGTCCCACAAATTCAAAAAGTCATCCAATGTAATTGGATCATGTTGAATCGTTGGTAAATAAGGTGTCATTATGTGTTGATTTTGCATACCATTCACAGAAAGCATATGCGGAATGTTATTTTTCTCCTCTTCTTCGGACGGCGGTGTAACAGAAAAAATATTGGACGTTTTTGTGTCTCGATGTTTTACAATATCCCCAATACAATCGATGTCTTCAAACAGTATAATTTTTTTGTCGAATGGTTTACTGTGTTTGGCATTTTTGTTATTGTAGGTGGTCTCGTAAAACAAAGTGTCCAATTCGCTTTTGGTCCGGATCAATTTCAGTGGCAACACAACGATATCACGTCCGGTTTTATTGGCCAATGCTTTAATAAACGAGGTTTTTCCAGTGCCAGGAGGTCCATGGAGTCCAATGCCTAAGTTATAAGGAATCCCTCGTTGGTCATACCAATCTTTGTTATTCAGAAAAAACTCTATTTTCGAGACAAGATTTTCTTTGTTGGACAGAAACAAATTATCGAATTGGCGGTTCGATTCAAAAATTTGTTCATTCCACAATTCATATTTGCTCTCGTCGTCTTTTACTTTTGCCTTCACTGCAGTATAAATAAACTGCTTGGTCTTTCTATCTTCATATATATTTTTGCGGTAGTTATCGGTGATCGTATTTACATAACGAGTTAGGTCTTGTAACGAGACAACATAAGAGAATATTTCGATCTTGATTTTTTCAATCCGTGTGGTGACATTTTTTCCTTCCTCGGTTTGTGTATCGTAATTTATGCGGAAATAAATATTGGGATCAATGGTAAACGAATCATGTTGACACACACTCATGTTTTCTTTTTCCCGGTCAGTAGATTCAGAATTATTATAATTCGAAAACAGCTCTTTAATTTCGTGTATTGACCCAATGTGTATATTCTCTATAATGTAATACAGAATCGCATTGAAACGATTACTATATGCAGAAGAAACATTCAATTCCCCATAATTTGTGGGGATAGTACAATTTTGTCCGGTTACGATTATTTTGTTGGGAGTATAAAAAAAATGGATGCCAGAATTCCATGATTGTCTCAAGTATTTGTAGTCTATTTCTTGATATTTTTGCAAAAAAGTGCCAATGAGTCCTAACACAATAGTAGTCACAATGGCATCGATGATCATGTTGTTGGTTTTAATTTTATCGAAAAAGATTCGATTTAAAGTATCTTGATACGAGACATGCATGGATTACGACTTACAAAATATTCATCAAAACGCTTTAATATTGTTTTTGAAATTGTTAATGTCTCATGGAAACAACAAAAAAAAATCACCCAAATAAAAACAGATATAAATAGATAGGGTTCTATAGAAATAGATATAATCGAATATATAAATGGCGACTGTTGTGTCATGTATATTTCATTCAGATCGAGACAAAAGTCTATCCACTCTCTCAAAATGGTACAATACAAAAGTATATTTGCAAGTATATGTAAAGAATTATCAGTTGTATGAATTTCTACAAGAAAAACTCACCGATTTTCCTATAAATCGAATACGACTGGAACCCATGAATGACATCCGCACAGAGTCTTGGGCGGCGAAGGTGGATTTGCAACAATGTAAACTGCCTGAACACCGAAATCACGAAAAAGATACCATCGAACATATTTGGAATACACTACATAAAATCCCTTGTTTGTCTCATTGTGTGAGACAAAATCCCTATAAAACGCAATATTTTTTGTACGTGGATTTCGAAGTGTTCGATATGTTTTATGACTCGCGTACTGAGCGTTTTATGGAAGAACATTTCGGCCAGACGCACAGTATGAACCAGAAGTTATTATTTGTAGGGAAACCGGGAGAGATTTACATCCCGGGATGTTGGGGAAAATTAGATAAACATTTCGTATGTTCGCCGGAATTCAAGCACAATATTCACTGGCGTTTTTGCGGGGGATTGGTGTTTGGTTCGAGTCAGAGTATATTGCGATTGGACAAATATTACAAACAGTATTTCGAGACATATGTCACCCAGCACGATTATTGCTTGTCATGGGAAGTGAATTATTGGACATGGTTGGAGTCTTGTTTTTCAGACGAAATCAAAATGAAATGGTACCAAGGGGATCACAACGACACACTGGTTCGTGTGGAAAACGTGTTTGGATTTCACACGTTAAAAACCTCGGCCAGTCACTACAAAACGTATCGTTATATGTATCCGAGCTTGACTCCATATCGGCCAATGACGGCAAGCGTGGTGTATTACAAAGGAGAATACATAATGAATACCCGATACGTAAATTATTGGATTTACGACAATGGTGCGTATTGGTATCCGGAAGACGAGCATAAAATCCGCACCAAAAATATATGCTCTTTGTTGAAAGACGGTTCGGAACACCACGACACATTTTACCCAACGGGTTTCAACGAGACAATTGAAAAATTCGAGCCTCCTATATTGAAACGGGCAAATGTATTTTCGGAGGGTGTGGAAGACATCCGATTATTTGTGTCTCAAAGTACGGGGAATTTAATGTTTATTGGTTCTACATTAGGATATAGCAATGTAGACAACATTCGTATGATTGTAGGGGAATACAATGTAGAAATCGCTAATATTGAGCGGGAAGATTTAGAAAAAACCGTCCCGGTAACGGTTATAAAACACGCCAATATGTCAAATGCGTATGTAATATCGAGCCCATACAATAGTTGGTGTGAGAAAAACTGGTGTCCAGTCCCATTGGGGGAAGACGAAGATGGATTTATTTACAAATGGAATCCGCTGGAAATCGGGAAATTAGTCAAAGGAAAACAGGGGATATATGATTTGGAAATCGTCCATCGTGTGGCGACCAATACGGAAATATTTGGTAAAGTGAAAGGATCGACCCCGTTTCAGAAAAATAGTTTCGGCGGCCCGGAAGCAGAAACGGAATTAGTGGGCATGGTTCACTATAGTGAAGAAACGAGCCCGCGGCAATATTACAATCGGATTGTAGTATTAGACCGAGACACGTATGAAGTGAAGAGATGCTCGGAATCGTTTTGTTTCGAAAATATAGGGGTTGAATTTTGCATGAGTATGTGCAATAAACCGACGAAATGGGTATTTTGGATCTCTCAAAAAGACCGTGATCCGATGATGATCGAAATCGAAAAAACATTCTTTGACGACAAATGGATAGAGTTCTAAGAATCATGTTTTCATAAATAGAAAAAATGATTGCGTAATGGGGGAAGGATAAAAAGAATTAATGCTTTCGCTTGGCGGATTTTCTTTTGCGACGACGACCTCCACGCTTAGATTTGCGTTTGGCAGATTTACTGCGGGCACGACGACCACCTTTAAATGTTCTAATACTATCAACATTATCAGGATCATCGTTGATTGTGACATTATTATTTAATATACCAGCTAACTCACCAGCAGTAGCACAAGTTCTCAAGGTTACAGGATCAATCGCTAAAGGTTTTTTATGTATTTCAAAACCAGCCGCGGTCTTTTTAATTTGACCGATACTATTATTTAGAACATCGATATCTTTAGCTACGTCCGCTAGATTAAATGCTCCACCTACAGGTACATCTGCTTGTGCAGTGGCAATTGCAACATCAGATGCGTAACCAAAATCTTGTTTTGCAGTAAATTCTTTGACATCATTAACAACCATAGTAGTTGTATCAAATTCTACAGAAGCCGCAGGATCAGCTACAACTCGAACCACAGGTGGAGCACCTCCAATTGCTTTTCCGGAAATCTTACCATCATCTATTGTAAACTCACCTTTAGCACCAGCCTTCATTAATTCGACTGCTAATGCTTGAGGCGAATCCCCATGTTCAAGATTACCATGTATATTTTCATTATCCGCGATTACAGCACGCATGTCTCCAAGTTCTAATCCGCCTCCCTCCTTTTTTTTTATATTAAAAATTGTAACTAATTTATTTCCGTTATCGCGTGTTACTTCATCAGCATTGTGTTCTACTGCACCTCTTTCGGCAAGTTCATAAAAATTAGTCAGATCTGCCATCTTTTCTAAAAATATATATTAAAATTAGAAAAAAATACGAGGACATATTGCCAAACAACTGGTTAAATCTATCTAATCCACACACTTATTTATTTTGGATCTTCTCTTATATTCATTTTCCCTGTTTTGTCTAAAGTATAATGGACTTCCCTTGTCTTTTTCTCTACAGGAATTTTCTTTATATTGGAATCGCCTAAATCAGAATCACTTCCTCGTTCGGGGTCTTTATATTCTGTGGTTCTATATTCGATTTTTACATCCGCATAATCAGTAGCCTTGCCTTTTTCTGATGCTTCTGATGCTTCTTCTTCTAATTTTGCTTTTCTTTCTGCTTCTTCTTTTCTCCTTCTTTCTGCTTCTTTTGCTGCTTCTATTTCTGCTTCTTCTTTTGCTTTTATTTCTGCTGCTTTTCTATCTTCTGCTCCTTTCGGATCAATCAAAACACCAGACGATTTTTTTGCGTCAGTCAACAAACCAGTAACATATTTTTCCTGTTTTTTCTTTGCTTCTTTTTTCTCTTCCAAAAGTGTCGTAACAATATCAGTAGTAGTACCATCACCAGGCTTCGCCTCCCCGTGTAATTCTCCAACAACCTCACCTGATTTTACGCTTGCATCCTCTAGAAGTCGGCCGGCATTAACCGTATCCTCGATTACATTAACTATTTCTTCGGATCTTGTTTTCGCACCATCCAAAAGAGTATATCCAGGTATAGAATGTTTGGCTAAATCTTCTACCTTGAATTTTGCGTCAGATAAAATATCAATAGTAAATTTGTGCTCATTGACGCGATCCATGAATTGATTGCTATTTTCGGCTGCCTGTGATAACGTGTGGGTACTATTTGTGATTTCTTCGGAGGTTTGTACTGTAGAATCGGATTTGGTTTTTGCATCAGATAAAAGATCCATTGTGTGTTTATGTTCATTGATAGCGGCAGTGAATTGGTCGGCATTTGTTTTCGCACCATCCAAAAGAGTATATCCAGGTATAGAATGTTTGGCTAAATCTTCTGATCTTTGCTTGGCTTCTACAAATAAGGCTGTAGAATTTTGAGTGGCAGTTTCTGCGGCTGCGTCTGCGTCTGCGTCTGCGGCTGCTGCGGCTGCGTCTGCGTCTGCTGCGGCTGCGTCTGCGTCTGCGTCTGCTCCTACTCCTACTCCTGCTTCTGCGGCTGCGGCTGCGGCTGCGGCTGCGGCTGCGGCTGCTTTTTTTCTTAGATATTCTGGATCGCCAATAGATAATGCGAAATCTGTAACTGAAATACTGAGGGCATCGCTGTTTATACCTCGATTATTTTTTTGTTCTTGAAGCATAAGGGCACGATTTTTATTATCATCTTTTTTATTAGCTCTCTGAAAAAGGTTCGGAAAATTAACCATCACTAATATATATAAGATTTATCTTTTTCTAAATAAAGATAAATCATTTCAATTCCAGATTACGCTTAGACACACGTTTTATTTTGCGATTTCTTTTTTTGCGTGTATTTTGTGGTTTTCGCCCACCCCGGGTGTTAGGTAAGGAATCTACGTATACGTCTTGTGCTTCTTTTAATGCGTTGTATTCATCTTCGATGTTTTCGATTTTTGCGATTTTCTCAAAACCATCATCTTGCATGAATTGTTCGATTTCATTAAATTCAACGTATTTCAAATCGGAATTTTTCACTCCATACAAATAACCTTCAAGTGTTTCCACATCATCGAAAATCGCATCATAAGAATGTAAACCTTTAACGTCTGGATTGCTTTTACGTTTTAAATTGTATATGCTGGTAATAATAGTACCGTGTACCGGAAGATTATAAATAACACCTTCTCCATAATCAAAATCATTAGTAATGGTTTTCTCGAGAGTTGTGTACGCATTATCTCTTATTTCCTTAAGAGAATTCACGTTCTTACTATTTTCAGGTTGTGGTTGAACATTAACTAACTCTGTTGGTAATTTGAATTCTTCTTCTCTTGCTGCTGTATTTTTTACTTCTTCTACTACTTGATTGTATTTTATTTCCGTATCTTCTGCTTTTGCTTTTGCTTCTTTTGCTGCTGTCATACTTTTCAAATGTTCAGCTCGTTTTATTCCAGTCTGACCATATTTACTAGTATCTTCTTTAACTTCATTAAGAGATTCTCTCATTTTTTCAAAAAAATTCTCATAGTTATCAATTGGATTATAATGAACAAAATTACTCTCTTTTTCTTTTAATGAAAATACGAGTTTTTTATCACATAATCCAATGATTTCAAAACTATCTTTTTCTACATCATAACTTTTTTTGTCATTACGAAGAACATATTTAACATGAACCAATACACGTAGACTTTTTCCAATATTAATAGAATCAGGAATAGTAGAATCAGGAGAATTGTCAGTAACTAAATGCGAGGCATTTAAATTTTTTAATGCATTTACAATATCTGAAATATATTTTTCGTTACCTTTTTGATATATATTAGAAGTGTAATCGTTTTCTGTTTTTGGCTTAATATTTCCCCAATAATTATGTGTAGGTTCAGGTTCAGTGTTTGTATCATCGTATTTGTCAACAAGGAAAAACTCTTTTAAATTGAATTCTGCATCAAACTCTGCATATGCGACAATATCAAGATTTTTTTTGTAGACAAGAGATTCCATATTACTAGTTTCTTATACATAATTACAATAAATAAATTATGTATATTTGCTAAAAACGCGTTATTAATTTTAGATTCATTTGTTATGGCCTTAACGACCTCAATTGCGACCTCGAGGACCTCGAATGCGAACTGGTTGCCGTTGCGGATTTTTAATAGTATATAGGTATTGTATGTATGCATTTAACTTACTTTCGTCAAATGATTTGTTACCTTGATTAAGCGTTTCTTCCATATTGGTAGTACTAAAATTCTTAGCACCTGATTTTATGTTACTAACCGCTTCTTTAATCGCTTCGTTAATTTTGTTATCATCTACACCACTTAACGCCTTACTCATATGTTTTTTTAGTGCGTCATAATTATTTTTTATCATCTGTATAAAACCAAGTCCTATCAATAAATTTTTTACATACGTTTTTCCATTTCTGTTTTCTTTGATATCCTCTAATTTTTTTTCGTCGGTTTTATCTGGAAAACCTACATCAATTATTGGGTCTACAGAAAATATTATTTTTATCAACTCTGGTTCTATATTAGTACTTTCGCTACCAATCAATGTGTTTATTTTTGCAACAAACCTATCAATAATAGCATTCGTATTTGTCCATAATACATCACCTAATTTTCTGACCGCTTTATAACCATTTTCGTTTATCAAAATTTCTACTGCTTGTTTTTTCGATGGGTCAACAACGCCATTTGTTTTACAATCTTCCTCTGTAATTCCTGTAAAAAGGTAAAATGGTTTAATTGCTTTTTTGTATCGATCGGTGTAGTATCTATAATCTTTCCCTAAGAAATAAGTTAGATGTTTCGGTGCTGTTTGAATTAGTTTTGTATTAATAGTAAATTCTTCATTTTTCTTTTTTTTCTTTGTATCTCCAATTAATTTATCAATATCAAAATCATATTTCCTATAGTTGTTTTGAAAATTTAATAAAATTTTATGCAATTTTTCTATGTATACATCGTATTCTGATTTGGAATCCAACTTATTAGTATTATATAACGACGTTCCATCAATTGCCTGATTGATGGTTAATATATCTTTATTTTCCCAATTCCGGTTGTCTATATCTTTTTGTTCTTTCAACTTATCATCTATATGTACGTAACGAATAATATGTCTTAGAACATTTTGGGAATCTTGACCATTATAAATTTCCCTCCGGATACGATTGCGATTGTCTCTACTGTTTTTCAACTCTCTTAAATCTAATACAGTAGAAAACTTATCATTATCATCAATATTATTAAGATAATCTTTTAAATATTTGTCCAAGAAAATAACGTCATGGATCAAGTAGTCTATATCTATATCTTTATCATAACTTTCAAGTTTGCCATATTCATAAGTATTGTTTGAATTTTTAACTAATGCATCGCAAAGTTTTTCTATTTCGTCTTTATACGCTTCTCCACTTTCCATTTTTATTATTAAATCATATAGTTTTACAAAAACATTATCGCCAGAATAATTAAAGTTGATACCCGACCTAATAAATTTATTAATACTATCTATATCTGGATATACAAACTGTACAATTTTAGATTGAATGTCATTACCATTATTTTTTTGTGTTAGCTTCTTAACCATGTTATTGGTATCATATGTTTGATGATCACCTTCATAATCAACATTTTCTAATTGCATATCTGAGTTTTCCGAACTTGCACTTACACTTGTACTTGTACTTGCACTTGCACTTGATTGTCTTGATGTTTGTTGTGAACTTAATCCTCTTCCATCTTCTGGTAACGTGCCAGTATTACGAGCACTGTCTGATTCTGGATCTGATTCTACAACTTCAAAACTGCCTTTTTGTTCTTCATTACCTTGACCCGGTTTATTGTCGTCTTTCACAGTATGGCCACTTGAAGTGCCAATCGCTGTTTGTGGACGGCGATTGGCACGTCTTTTTTTAAGACTCTCCTTTGCTTTTTCCACACCAGTTTCTAGACGAGCTCCATGTAAACGATCCAATCTATAGTGGCTACGCATAATTCCAGTAGCGGTTTTTGGTCTTTCAAAAATGTTATTTTTTCTTGTCATAACCATATTCTCCATATTTGCAATAATTTCATTTTCGTTTTCATCTATACGGGCTTCTTTTCTTTTTTTCGCTAGTTCATTATTTTTTAAAAATTTGGCATATAAACTAAAATAATATTTCACTGCTTCTATTATTTCATTATCGTGATTTCCACTCTCATAATGTTTTCTTATTTCCTGTATGCATTCATCGTGTTCTTCACCAAAATTTTCAAATAATGAATTTAGTATTGTCACTGATTGTTTTATTTTGTTTAAATCATTGTGTTCCTTTTTTTGACTTTCAACCATATCCATATAATTACTAATTTTTATAAAATTTGGGTTCAAATTTTCTTTCAAATTATCTATTGTTTGGACAGGATTACCACACTTAAGATCTATCAAACCGTTTATAACACCAACGTCATCAATAAACAGTTTCACATTATGTAAACGTTCATAACATTCCAGAAACTGTTTGAGTTCTTCATCGTCTATTTGAGCTTTAATTAAATCATTTAACACACCGCTAAAATTTTTATCCGTATTGGAAAACAGTTCTGATGGAGTTACATTTCCCATTACTTTTGTTACTTTACAGTTTTCTTCTCCTTCTTCAACATTAAAAAATTTAGCCAACGATTCTTTCAAAGAATCAATATTTTTGTTTTGTACTTGTTCATTTATTTGTTCTGCTTGATTAATTATTGATCTTACTTCTGCTGAAGTAGGTCGCGAAGTTACAACGAAATTAATATCATCATCATCATTGTTCTTACCTATACCCTTAACTGCACGACCAATGGCTTCTTTCATTTTCGCTATTACAGAGAATACAGGAACGTAACTTAACATACCCTTGCTTTTCTTTTGAGCGTCTTCAAACAATTCGATGGTATTTTTTATTTTCTTTTCTACATTTTTTAAACCTTCACCAATTCCTTTACTAGTTAATTGGCTAGCAATATCACGTATTTTGTGATTTTTAAACACTTCCTTTATTATAGAGTTACTTTGATCTTTTGCTTCATTAAGAAACTTAATTACAACCTCTTTGTGAGCGTCGTTGAGTAATTTTTGAGACTGAGTGTGTCCTTGCAACAAAAGTACTCTTAAATTATTATGTCTTGAAACGTGTTCAACTACGGATTCAGATTGTTTTTTTGCATTATTTAACATTTGACCAACTCCTTGTTGCAACAAAAGATTTTTCAACAAATCGTTGTTTTTGGGTACTGTTTCTTTCAAAAGTTCAGCGATTCTCTCTATTTTAAAGGTATGGTCAAGTGATGCAGTTGCTTTGACTTTTGCATCAGTCAGTAAGTTTTTCAAAAAGGCATTTATGTTAAAAATATTTATAAATTCTTCAGATTTGACTTTTGCGTCATTTACAATTTTATTAACGTTTACCACGTGTTTCTTAGCATCTTCAATTATTTCTTTGGCAAATATGTTTGAAAAATTTCTTGCATTGTTTACAAGACCTACTTTCTCCATAATTTGATTGTTTTTAGTTTCTGTTTCTTTCAAAAGTTTGGCAACATTGTCTATTTTAAAGGAATGGTCAAGTGACGCACTTGCTTTGACTTTTGCATCAGTCAGTAAGTTTTTCAAAAAGACATTTATGTTAAAAATATTTATAAATTCTTTGGATTTGTCATCTGCTTTTCTTAACATTTGGCCAACTCTTTGTTGCATTAAAACATTTTCCAACAAATCATTGTTTTTGGGTACTGTTTCTTTCAAAAGTTTGGCAACATTGTCTATTTTAAAGGAATGATCAAGTGACGCAGTTGCTTTGACTTTTGCATCAGTCAGTAAGTTTTTCAAAAAGGTTTGCCTGTTTAAAATATTTATTAATTCTTTAGATTTGTCATCTGCTTTTCTTAACATTTGGCCAACTCTTTGTTGCATTAAAACATTTTCCAACAAATCATTGTTTTTGGGTATTGTTTCTTTCAAAAGTTTGGCGACTTTTTCTATTTTAAAGGAATGGTCAAGTGACACAGTTGATTTGACCTTCGCATCAGTCAGCAAGTTTTTCAAAAAGGCTTGCATGTTTAAAACATTTATTAATTCATGGGATTTTTTCTCTGCGTCTCTTATAATACGTGCCACTCTTTCTAACCAAACCAATCTCAAAAACTCATTGCTTTGGGCGTTTGCATTATTCAGAAGTTTGGATACTTTGTCAATCTTAAAAGAATAATCCAAAACATCTTGTGTTTTTTCGGTTGCATTTTCTAGAAGGGCGGCTAATTTTTCTCTTTTAAACATGTCCGAAAATATAACAGAATCTTGATAAACCTTTTCCAACCGGGTATTAATACGCAACGCATTAAATAATTCACGCGATTTTTTACTGGCATCATCAATTAGATGGAATGTTTCTCTGTTCTCTTTGTTAAACATGCCTACGAACGCAACCGAATCTTTATAAACCTTTTCCAAACGGATGTTAATACTCAATACATTAAATAATTCACTTGATTTTTTACTGGCTTCATCTAAAACGGTAGTTGTAATTTCGTGAAGTATGTCGCGTATTTCATCAACATGTTCGCTAACGTAATCTTTTATTTTTTTTTCACCGGGGTTGTTATATTTGTATTGGTGTGTTAATTTAAAATTATTTTGACGATTAATATAGTCTGGTGCAGGTGTTTCCCCTTCTTCTACTACAAATACATCATAAAAATAATCTGCGAAATTGAATTTTTTTTGTTCCTCTGGTGACAATCTTTTTAATGGGAGGGCACCAGTTTTTAATGGGAGGGCACCAGTTCTAGAGATTTCTACAATATTCATTTTTGTCTTCTCTTTGCCCCAATTATCTTGATTTACTTTAATAAAATCGGGATGGATCAGAAAATAATCGTATTTTTTTTCGTCTGACATGTTGCCAGCGTGACCCGTTTTATATGCCATTATTACACGGAGTTCGTATTCTTTTTTTACGTAGCTGTTTCTGTAAAGTGACTTGCTAATAGGACCTTTATTTTTTAATTTTTCTGAATAATCACTATTTTCTTTGTTTTGTGCTTCAACTACCTTTTTTTTAACTGCGGAGTAAAGATATTCTTCTTCATCGTAGTTATCTTCACCATTCTTCTTTCCAAGGGCTATTTGAAAAAAAGTATTTTTTAATTTTTTTTTTCCATCAGCCATTCTTGTTTCTTATTATATTATATAGACATTTATTCTCGTATAATATACATATCTACATCTGTCCAAAACTGAGAATCTTGACTCATCGAGTTTTCTACTTGGAACACAAACCCGCTGTCTGCACCAAGCCATTGTTTGTGATAGCTGTCGCATTTGACTAAATAATCCAATGTAATATTACATTCTCCCTCACGTCCTCGGATCCCGATCCGTTCATGGCAAATGTCTGGAGACGCAGTCAGCCACAAAATTCCATCCGCACTAAAAGAATTCATTGCGTCTTTGGCCATCATTAAGTAGATTTCATGTTCGCATTTTTCTAAAAGCCCGTCGTCTTTGAGCATCTGAGCAAATATTTCTCTGTCTGCGTCTAAAGACCTTTCCATGATAATCGTGGTAACGGGTGATTCAGAAGCCATTGCTTTTTCAACGGCTTCTCTTATCATTTTCAATCGAGTACTAAACGCCATGGCTTGGAATGCAAAACTGTATTTTTGTGGGTTTTTATAAAATTTTTCTAACATGTTCTTACCTTGTTCGTCTACTACCGTTTCCCATAGTCCTACAGGTTCGAGTAGAAATAGAATATCATTTCTGCCTTCGTACCTTTTTTGTAGTTCTTTCAGAAAGGTGGATTTTCCGGCTCCAATATTTCCTTCAATGGTTAAAATGCGAGGGCGATTCATTTTTTCGTGGGTATTCATTTGTTATATTTTATTAATGTAAATATTTTGTAGGATATAAAACGAAAATCAATTTTTTAAAAAAAGGGTTTGTAAAAAATTCGGTATAAAGCCTCTGTAAACCTACAATCTACCCCAATCAACGCGGTATTAATTCTGCACCAGAGTATTCCAAATGCTCATGGAGTGTACATCGTTTTTTAGATTTGGCCGTACATTTTTCGCATGCTTCTAAATATTTATCTAATTTCTTCGCTTTTTTTTTCGAAATGGTTTGATTTTTCTTATTGCTTCTAAGAATACGAGTCGCCTTCACACACGAGCGGCATGTTTTACTCGCAGCGAATTTTGAACATCCTTTCTTGTCTTTTTCCATTATTTTCATAAACTCTTTTATGGAGTGTTTCCCGGATTTTTTCGCATGTATTCCGGTATAAAACACTTTATTTTTCCGTGAAATGGAATTTTTCTGCGATTTCCTGGAACGGTTCATTTGCTATACATTCTACACAAAAAAAAATATGTATGTACATGTTATATGTCTCTCATATTGAAGAACAAACAAGTATATGATTTTTACCAGAGTCATCCTAATTTTGATTTTGAAAAGATGAATATTTTGTTAGTTGATTTGCTAAATGGATTTTCAGAGTCGGTATTTCCCTCTCTAAACCAGACAATGGCATCAAAACTATTGGATCAGATGACTACATTGCAGCAACAATTATTAAAACAACAACAAGAATTTATGCAATGGCAACACGAGCAAGAAGTATGGAAAATTGAGTTGCAGGAAGGTATGAAGAAATGGGCGGAAAGTACAATGGGAAAGGAAGAGTTCCGAGAATTTTCCGATAAATTACACGAGAAACTGAATAAGCCCTGTAAACCACCCAAGCCGGTCACAAACAATCCTCCTCCCCCGATTCCTGGGCACAATCCAGACAGTGGATAAAAACGAGACAAAAAATTGATAAAAAGTGATTTAAAAGCAAAATGGAAATATTAGAAAAGGAAAAGCCGCTCGAAAAAGGAAAAGCAAAATGAAAGTCACAAATACAATCAAGCAAATGGAAACATTTAAATCAAGAGGAATGGGATATTTGGAATCCCTCACCAAGGAAGATTTAAACAATATAATTCTTGTGGCCAACAAGCAATATCATGCATTTTTAGAAAAAAACACTCCACTTACGCTTACGGATCATGAATATGATATTGTAAAAGAGTGTTTAGAAAAAAAACATCCCGACGCAACTGCACTAAAAGAGATTGGATCAGAGGTAGTCCATTCCAAGCAAAAAGTGGAATTGCCGGTAAATATGCCTTCGATGGATAAAATCAAACCGGATACAGACGCATTGGACAGTTGGAAGAAAAAATACAGAGGCCCTTATGTGTTGTCATGTAAACTGGACGGAGTAAGTGGGTTGTATTACACGATGAATAATCAAACTAGATTATACACTCGTGGGGATGGTACAATTGGTCAAGACATTACGGGGGTTTTGAATTATATTCATCTTCCTCAAATTCCAAATGTGATTATTCGTGGGGAATTCATAATAAAAAAGAAGGAATTCGAGACACATTATAGTAAAACTGCGTCCAACATTCGAAATATGGTGGCTGGAATAATCAATCAAAAGAAACACGATCCTGCAAAAACGAAATCGGTTGATTTTGTTGCATACGAGGTAATTGAGCCGGTGTTGTCGCCAAGCCAACAAATGGCATTTTTAAAAGAAAACCATTTTAATACGGTGCAGCACGAGACAACCAAAATGCCCACTACAACACCCGCTACATCACCCATCACAACACATACAACAATAACAAACGAAACATTATCAAACACGTTGGTGAAATGGCGTGCAGAATACGAGTACGAGATAGATGGTGTAATTGTGGCGAACGATGCAATATATGAGCGTACATCTACAAACCCGAAGCATGCATTTGCATTCAAGATGGTTATTTCGGACCAATTGGCAGAGACGCAGGTTACAGACGTGATTTGGACTCCATCAAAAGACGGGTATTTAAAGCCCCGTGTCCGTGTAAATCCGGTGAAAATCAACGGGGTAAAAATTGAATATGTGACTGGATTTAATGGCCAGTATATCAGTAAAAATAAGATAGGTATTGGTGCGGTAATACAATTGGTTCGATCCGGGGATGTAATACCTTATATAAAATCGGTGGTGGTTCCGGCGGAAACGGCAAAAATGCCGGACGTGCCTTATACCTGGACGGAATCCAATATTGATATTTTGTTGTCCAACAAGGCGGACGATCCGGTGGTATTAGAGAAACAGATTACTGGATTTTTCACAGGTTTGGATGTAGAGGGATTGTCGACGGGGAATGTAAAACGCATTATGCAGGCTGGATACAACACTGTCGCCAAAATAATAAAAATGTCAGAGACGGATTTTTTAGATGTGGAGGGATTTAAAGAAAAACTGGCATCAAAGGTACATTCGAGTATTCATGAAAAAATCGACAAATCGAATTTAGTGAAAATATTGGCGGCTTCGAATCAGATGGGACGAGGAATGGGAGAAAGGAAAATAAAACCCATTTTAGAGGCATATCCATTTATATTGACATCTACCGAGACGGATGCGGAAAAGGAGATAATGTTGCAAAAGATTAATGGAATTGGTAAAGAGAATGCGAAGGTTTTTGTAGAGAACATAAGAAATGCATTAGATTTTTTGTCGCAGTGTGATTTAATGCATAAAGTTCCAACCAAACAGACACAGCTAACAAATCCAAACACCGATCCATCCGCCGATCCAGTCGCCAACCCAATCATAAACAAAGATCATCCAATACATGGAAAAACAGTGGTGTTTACAGGGTTTCGAGACAAGGAAATGATGAAAACACTCGAAGAAAAATACGCAGTAAACGTAACCACATCAATTACAAAAAACACATATATGGTGATTGTAAAAACAAAAACAGAGACGAATTCAAAAATAGACAAAGCAAACAGTATGAAAATTCCTATACTGTCAATCGATGAATTGAAAGAACACATATCCGCAAAAACAAACTAAACAAACAAAAAACAAACTAAAACCATAAAAAAAATATAATTACATCACATAAAAATGTCATGTAATTTTGCAGGGTTCTTCGATTTTCTAGAAAATATAAAAACGCCTCCGTTGGTTCCTCGTCCGCCCATCATTCCATGTAAAAACTGTTACAGCAGTGACTCTATACTAAAAATAACAGAAGAAGACATATGTTCTCGTTGCCAACGCTACTACATAAAAGAATATTTTTGTGTAGACTGCTACAAGAAACGTCTTACAAAACGGCCCTGTATTTATTGTCATAAAATGGTTATGAAAAATCGTACATTTACAAATAACGAGAGACTTCAATTGGGCAATCCAGATAAAATGCAAGATACATGCAGTATATGCGGTTCAGACGATACCGTCATGTTTCAACAGTGCGATTTATTTTGCAAGGACTGTATAAATATATATTCGAACCGATTTATTTGTAGTGGATGTTATATCCAATATCATGAATTCTATACGTGTTGCTTTTATTGTCTCGGAATAGCGTTTACAAATCCAGAGAAATTACAATACAAATAAATATAAACATATTTTTGTCTCATAATGTATCAATAAACGAGAGAACACAATGAATGAACCATTATTACAGTTGGATAAAGACGCAGAAGATATGTCCATCTACGATGAATATTTCCAATTGACACAAATGCACAAAGAGTCTCAAGGTCCAAAGACGATAGTGCTTTTAAATTGTGGTATATTTTACGAAATGTATGGATACAAAGACATAGATGGAGCGATAATTGGCAGTGACATAGAAGATGTCTGTCGTATATGTGATTTGGCCTGTACAGAAAAATCGAAAATTCGTTACCGGAATAGTGCTTTGTATCAAGCCGGTTTCAAGGATGTGATTTCTACAAAATTCATTCCAATGATAGTGGAAGGAGGGTATACCGCAGTAATGTATACTCAGAATGGGGAAATTAATCCAAAAACGAAAAAGATGGTTCGTGTATTGGAAGGGATTCAAAGTGCAGGAACATATATTCCATTGGAGGATAATCTACACCGTTTAAACAATCATACCATGGTATTATGGTTTGAAAAAGGTTTATTTCGTCAGAAATCGGGACACAAGACCATATGTATCATTTACGGTACAGCGTTATTAAACGTGTATGACGGAAAGACGTATATGTACGAGCAGATGACAAACGATACAAAAATACAGTCGACTACTTTTGACGAACTGGAGAAAAACATGTCTATATTTCGTCCAAGTGAGATTGTGTTTATAAGCAATTTAACCGAACAAGAAAACAGCACGATCAAGCAATTTACGGGAATACAACAAAACAGCCCGACAATACACAATTATGGATATGACATCCAAGAGGTAAAAAATTGCACAAAGCAGTCTTACCAGAAACATATATTGACTCAACAATTCGGGGATTGTGTGTGGGAAACCTGTGAAGAATTTCAGATGTATCCATATGCGGTACAGTCACTTTGTTATTTATTGCACTTTATTCAGTGTAGGAATGCGAATTTAATCAAACACATCGAAATGCCTATTTTCCAAAACGAATCTACTTCGGTCACACTTGCAAACCATACATTGAGACAACTGAATATTGTATTGGATCACGAAGAAAACGGGAAAAAATATGGAAACTTGAGTTCAGTCGCCTCTTTTCTGAACAAATGCTCGAGTGCAATGGGAAAGCGTAAATTCCAGTATTTACTGACGCATCCTACAAGCGATGCCAAATGGCTATCCAATGAGTACACAATGATGAATAATATGTTAAACGAAGACAATCTTTCAATGATAAAGCCACTCCGCGGTCAATTGGGAAAAATCCGAGACATTGATAAATTAGGAAAAATATTATGCAGTCGGAAACTAATGCCGGTGAATTTGTCTCAGATATACGATTCAGTAGGTCACATAGAACAAGTACATACATGTATTTACGAAATGCCATGGTTAATCGAATATTTATGTGAGGCGAAAGATTACGAAAATGTGTCCGAAACAGCAAAATCGATACTAGACTTTCTAGATTCTAAACTGTCAATGGAGGCTTGTCGGAGTGCATCCACACAAAAATCGAATTACGATATACATTTAATAAAGAGAGGTGTCTCAAAATACTTGGACGATGCATTGTTAGAATTGCAAACATGTGAGAGTCAAATCAAAACCATCGAGGAGTTTTTCAACTTGTTGTATAACAATTTGGCCAAACCGAAGAAACCGACACCGATAATTAAGGTAAATATAACCGAAAAAAACATAATCACGCTGCAATTGACCAAAACCCGTTCAGAACTGCTCAAAAAAAACAGCACATTGACAGAGGTCGAATTAGACAACCACATCAAGTTCAAATGGAATGAGGTCCGCTTTATCAGCAACACAAAAACAAATAACGAGATAAGCTTCCCATTGCTGGAACAAATTTGCAAAAATATTACCCAAATAAAGACGGAATTGAATAATATAATTCAAGGGGTATTTGCGGATATATTACAAGAATTCGAAGAAGTGCACTATGCAAATTTAGAATTTCTGTCTCGTTACGTAGCAAAACTCGACGTATTACTCACAAAATGTCATGTGTCTCACCAATATCACTATTGTTGTCCAAAGATAGACGACGATTCTGCAAAACATTCATTTGTAGATGTAACGGAGATCCGGCATGTATTAATTGAGAGAATCCAAGAAGATGAATTATTTGTAACAAACGATTTAGTGTTGGGGGACGACGACACAAACGGGATGATGATATTTGGTACAAATATGGTCGGCAAAACGAGCTTAATCCGAGCAGTGGGTATTTGTGTAGTGATGGCCCAGGCGGGAATGTTTGTTCCTTGTACAACGTTCACATATAAGCCATACAAATCAATATATTCACGTATTTTGGGAAATGACAATCTATTTAAGGGGCTTTCTACCTATGCGGTGGAAATATCAGAGCTCCGCACAATATTGTTAAATGCCGATGAATCGAGTTTAGTGTTGGGAGATGAATTGTGTAGCGGTACGGAGACGATTTCTGCATATAGCATTGTAATGGCGAGTTTAATCGAATTACACAAGAAAAATACGTCATTTATGTTTGCTTCTCATTTCCACGATTTGGTGGATTACGAGGAAATGAAGAAATTAAATACGGTGAAAATAAAACACATGAAAGTATGGCACGACGAGGCAATTGATGGTTTGGTGTATGATCGTAAATTGTCTGACGGTTCGGGGCCACGTACCTATGGTCTGGAAGTATGTAAATCATTGTATTTCCCAGAAGACGTATTGTCGAATGCATATGAAATACGTGCAAGTCATTTTCCTGAATTCCAGGGGATGTTGTCTCAAAAACAGACGCATTATAATGCCAAAAAAATAAAAGATCATTGTGAAACGTGTGGAAGCAAAGAAGGGTTAGAAATCCACCATTTGCAGGAACAACACAAAGCTTCTAAAGACGGGTTTATCGATGGACAATTCCACAAGAACCATCCTGCGAATTTATTGACATTATGCGAAAAATGCCACGACTCTTTTCATCATGAGGAAAAGAATGTGTCGCCGATCTCTGTATCTACAATAGATACAAGTACAGTGGTTACGGAAAAGCCCCGTACGGTCCGAAAAGTGGTAAAACGAAAAACAACTAAGGGTGTCGTTTTACAAGATGTGGTTACAGTGGTATAAATTTACATTTTGGACAGAGCAATTGCATCTGCGTAGTCGAAAGAATAATGTTCATATGGTCTGGAACCGGCTTGGTAAACTAGAAGAGGGGCTTGTGTATTTTCTCTGGGTATTTGCAAAGGGTTTCCGTCATCGTCGATAATATTTACGGTGGATGACGGCATATTTTCTTGCTCTCGTATTTCTTTTTCGGAAATGTGATATTTTAATTTGGTTCTATTGAAAGCGTCTTCTAAATATTTCTCTTGTTGTGTTTGAAAGGGTTCTATGTAGACCAATGAGCAACAAACAGTGACAAGAAGAATAAAAATTAGGAGAATGTACGAATAAATGGATAATTTCATTTGTGGGAAATCAGGTTTAGATTATTAGGAGAAAAAAGTGGAAAGCAAAATGTGGAAAGCAAAAAGTGGAAAAGCAAAAAGTTAAAAAATTGATATAAACCATATACAATATACTCTATTTATATTGTATATTTGATTCAATTTAAGATGATCATTCCAGTAAAGTGCGTTTCATGTGGTATGGTTCTGGCCGACAAGTATAGATATTACTTGGACGAGGTTCGTAAAGCAAAAATGGCGGGAGGATTACAAATCGACCGTGTTATTTATTTTACAAAAGATATGGCAAAGAAAGATATAAAAACCCCGGAGGCGGAAGTATTAGATAGTTTAGGATTAACCAATGTGTGTTGTCGTCGTGTAATGCTTACACACGTGGATATTGAATAAAGAAAAATAGAAAAATAGAAAAATAGAAAAATCAAAAAAATATATCCAGATACAATATAAATGACTTGTAGTCGTAGTTACCAAGGTGGAAGAAAGCGTTATGCAAGAAAGTCAAACCGAAAGTCAAACCGAAAACAACAGAAAAAAAGACGAAATACAAAAAGACGCAACGCAAGAAGACGAAACACAAGAATGAGAAGAATGTCTGGTGGCAGTGGTTTAGTAGATCCTCTTAGTTCAGGACTGCACGAAGCTGCATCAAAATTAACTTCCAATCCCTATGTGCCTTCTGGGGCACACATTCAGCCCGCAGGCAGTCCATACCAAGACGATCGTAATCCGTATGTAATATAAGTAGAAGACACTACAAATAAAAAAACCCGATTTAGGGATTTTTTTATATACAAAACACCAAGGGTTTATATCTAATATTAAGATATAATTTTAATGTTAGATTCCATTCGAAAATTATGTACACCGGCGTATGTGTATTTAGTCATTTCTATGATTTCAATTGTAGTTCTCGCGTTCCAAAACATGGGTAGCAATCACGTATTTTGTGCAGGGTCGTACAGTTGCAATGTATCCAATACTGCGTTAGTATTTACTATACAAATTATTTATGTATTTTTCTGGACATGGTTATTGAATAAATTATGTGAAAATGGGGCTTCATTGGTTTCATGGACACTGGTAATCTTGCCCATTGTATTTATGTTTGCGATGATTGCAATGTTTTTAGTCTTTTCAACTCCAATTCCTACAAGTACTTATCGTTTAGTTTAACCACCTGAAGATTAAAAATGGGACATTTTCAATCTTCGATGGTATAAACATATGGATCCAGTTTATATCCTGCAACAGTAATAACTGGATAAAAATAAAAAAAGGCCCAAAAAGGATATAAAAAATTAAATAAAAAAATAGACATACATTAGAATCTCTGTATTTCTATGCAATCTAAAAAGGTCACCTATAATTATCAACGTAGATCTATTGTAAAAGATCTAGTTGATATAATGGATCTAACCACTACTGATCAGTATACGTTATACGATATGGATCAGAACAAAGACTTGCAAGACGCGGTACTAGAGTTAATTCCTAGAATACGCGAAGCGTATAATTGCAATAACTTTAAAGCCATTACTGATCCGGAGCGTATTAAAAGGCCATGGTTAAGTATAATTAAGACAATACTTAAACCTCATTACACCATTACTACACAAGATTACCATTTTAAACAAAACAATAAATATATCCACACGAAAAAGTACTCCTTTTCTAAAATATCCGAAAATACTGATTTATAGATGTCAAAATATCCGAAAATACTGAGATAATTATATCCTAAAAATATATAATTATCACAAGCTATCAAACTATGTCTCACAACATTCACCAATACTGGCAAAACACATTAAGATATACGCGATGTCACATAAAACAAAGAAATGAAATAAATAGCGATATAATATATATGTCTCACAATTTAAAATCAATACAAGGAAAACGTTACAAAGAGAAACAAGGATGGATAAAATTATATATATACGGCTCGCCTTATATCCGGGGTTTTGCACACGGATATTTGTTACACAAAGAATTAGATTTAGTGATGGAAATATTTCCAACATTGGTTCGCACTGATTTAGATGTTTCTTATGAGAAATACATCAAGGATTGTACTCAAATAATTACACCTAGGCTATGTGAATCCTGTGCAGAAATATATCACGAATTGCAGGGGATTGTAGCAGGGTATAACACAAAGGGTGGGAAAATGTCAATAGAAGAATTAATTGCGTGGAATTCGATGATGAGTATGTATACTTATTACAAACCCGACAGCTGTGCAGACCGGTGCAGTGCATTTATTGCGTGTGGAAACGCAACTGAAAAGGGCGATATTGTGATGGCCCACAATAGTCATAGCGATTATGTGTTCGCACAGGTAGTCAATGTTATTATTCACATCAAACCCGAAAAAGGCTATGCATTTACAATGCAATGTTGTCCAGGGTATGTCGCAAGTGGATTAGATTGGTTTGTAACGGAGAAAGGGATAATAGGATGCGAGACAACCATAGGAAATTTCAAAAAACAGCCGGATTTTACAAAAAACACTCCATATTTTTGTAGAATACGCGAAGTGATGCAATACGGAAAAACCCTAGACGAATGTGCAAAGATGATGATCAAAGACAACGCAGGTGATTATCCGTGCAGTTGGTTGTTTGGTGACATTTACAAAAATGAAATTATGTTGTGTGAATTAGGGCTAAAATACACACATGTAGAAAAGAAGAAGGACGGTATATTTTACGGAATGAATAGTGCAATCAATGAAGACATACGCAAGAAAGAGACCACCGATAAAACGCATTGGAGAACGTCTACAACTAGTGGTGCAAGAAACGTTCGATTGCACGTGTTGTTGTACGAGACGTATCAAAACAAGATCAATATTCAAAATGCAAAGAAAATAATCTCGGATCATCACGATGTATTTTTAGACAAATCTACTGAGGGTAATTCACGTACTCTTTGTAAGCATTCTGAAAACGACACGATAAAAAACAACCAAAAAATGACAAGGCCATTTGGTGCGATTGATGGAAAAGTAATAAACACACAAATGGCAAAACAAATGAGTTTTTACGGGATTTATGGGAATTCATGTGGAAAGGCATTTAATCCCAAAACGTTTACTTTAAGAATTAAGAAGCAGTCTCGTAGTAGTAAAAAGAAAATCAGTCGTTCTACAAAAAAATTGCTGCCTCATTTGAAGTATATCCGGTCGCATAAATGGACAACCATAAAAGTAAAAAATTGATTTTCGAAATTCTTTTCGAAAAGAATACAACAAAACCATTATAAAGAGAATCTTTTGTAATATATATAATGGATCCTACAATTACAAAGAAATACGAAGAGGGCGAATCGACTGGTTTTAATCCCAAGCTCCATTTCACACTGACAAAAATAAATACATCGGTGGCAAATGCAATCCGTCGCACAATTTTGTCAGATATTCCGGTGGTTTGTGTTCGTACTGAAACAAGTGAAATAAACAAATGTACGATTGACCACAATACAACGAGATTTCACAATGAATTAATTAAACAGCGGTTGAGTTGTATTCCAATACACACAAATGATCAGGAGTTTGTAAACAAACATGTATTGGAAGTGGAAATGCAAAACACAACAGATACCATGATGTATGTAACAACGGAACATTTCAAAATAAAAGACAAAAACAGTGAAAAATACTTGGACAAAGACGAGGTCCGTAAAATATTTCCGCCAAACGAAAAGAGTCAAATGTATATTGATTTTGTAAGACTTCGACCAGCGATAGGACCTACTATTCCAGGAGAACAAATCAAACTACACGCCAGTTTCTCAGTTTCTACAGCAAAAGAAAACGGTATGTTTAATGTAGTTTCAGTGTGTTCTTATCATAACACAGTAGATGACGTAAAAGCCAGCGAACATTGGGAATCTTTGCAAAAGAAACACGAATCTGAAAAGAAAAGTGCGGAAGAAATCCAGTTTGAAAAGAAGAATTTCTATACACTACAAGCGTATCGTTATTTTCACACAGACAATAAAGGAGAGCCGAATTCATTTGATTTTGTAGTGCAGTCCATAGGGATTTACGAAAATTCAGCGATAGTTCATAAGGCATGTGTTATTTTAATGAATAAATTTTCGGATTTCATGAAAAATATGGAAGCGGATGTAATGATGATATACGAGAGCACGAAAACAAAAGAATTCAAGCACAGTGTAATCGAATCGAATGTAGAAAATTCGTTCGACATTGTGTTAGAAAACGAAGATTATACGGTGGGATGTGTATTAGAGAACATACTCTATGACATGTATTACCTAGGTAACAAAGAAGAACTACTTACATTCATCGGGTTCAAAAAATATCACCCACATGATTCCTACAGTATTATTCGCATGGCTTACAAGGAAACACCAGATAAACTAATGATAAAAACAAATTTCATAGAGGCATGTAAAAGAGCCTATGAAACGTTTGACAAAATAAAGTCTATGTTCCGTTCTTAAACGGGTTTTCTTTATATAGGTTACACAATAAAATTAAAAAATTGAACTAAATATATTTTACTTTTTTTCTTTATATTACAACAGCAAAATATATTTTAATCATGGATAAGAAACTGAATCGTCGTTTAGAATCGTACTTAACGAATTTTAAAAATTATATGAAAGATCTAATTCTTAAACAAGAGTTAGACAAAGACAATGCTTCTATACTTGTAGAGGCTATTTACAATTACGAGCGTTTGGAATTTACAAAAGAAGATGTATCCAAGCGTAAACGTATAAAAAATGCGATACCTGGACTAAACCGTTGCAATGCCAAACGAGCAAATGGAGAACAATGCACAAGGAAACAAAAAGAAGGTCACGCCTTTTGTGGAACGCATGTAAAAGGTACTCCACATGGTATAATATCATTACACGATGCAACGGATAATCAAATAGTAAAATCAGAGGTATATGCGGAGGAGATCAATGGAATTGTCTATTATGTAGATAAGCACCATAATGTATACAAAACAGAAGATATTTTAAACAACAAACAAGATCCAGAAATAATTACAAAATGTACAAAATTAGAAAATGGTCATTATTGCATCCCGATCTTATGAGAAGGTTTTATGTACAACAACATCTTTCTCGATAACTTTACGATTGTCATAAACATAATCATTTAACATGGTAACTTGTTCTTGTTGGAGCTGTGGGTGATGCGTTAAAATATCCAACAATTTTTTTTGTGTTAAGGGTTCGCGTTTGGTATATTTTTTGTATTGAATTTGGCCGTCTTTTAGTTCTACATTATCAATTTCGTGTGCTTTCATGATTTCGATCATTTTTTGGTTGTGTATTTTTTTCTCGTTGCGTATTTTTTTCGACATGGTATTTAATTGTTTAAGTTGATTGTCAAGTTGTACCCATTTTTTAACAGTTTCAATCAGGTCTTGTTTTGTATATTGTGGTTCATTTGCGATTGCTTCGTTTGCGGTTTCTTCCATCATTATACTATATACATAACATTATTTTTATATTTGAAAAAAGTAATATTTATGATAATATATACAAATGATATTTACAAATACGCGTAGCATTGATAGAACAAGAGAAAACAAATTACTAAATAACAACGACGTATTTAAAGTGCCCAGACAAAGACCTCCACAAATGACAATTTCACACGGTATTCCGCCTTCTCATAATGTATCTTCTTATCCTTCAAAGTCGGACTCCCAAAATTCATCTACACCTGTTCCTACAAAAATAGTAAGGCCTCGGTCATATTTAGCAAGATCAAGTGGTCCGGTATTAAAAAAAGTGAAATGGGGGGAGCCTTTTTGGAATTTATTTCACGTATTGTCTGAAAAAATAATAGCGGACGAAAATTTTTTGTGGAAAAAGCAACAGTTATTGAATATTATTTTTTTAATATGTAAAAATTTACCGTGTCCGGACTGTGCAACCCACGCAACTAATTATTTAAATGGTATCAATTTCGATGCAATTCGCACAAAGGAGCAATTGAAAGATTTCTTTTATAATTTCCATAATCAAGTAAATGCCCGGCGTGGTGCACCGATGTATCCTCGAAACCAGCTCGACGAAAAATATTCGAAAGGGATTACACTAAATATATTAAAAGAATTTATGATGCATTTTGAGAATAAACATAAAAGTATACATATGATTTCAAACGATTTTCATCGCGGTGGTGTGGCAGTTGTATTGAAAAAATGGTTTAATGAAAATATAGAACTATTTGAGCCATAAATTCCATTATTATCTCGTTTTTGTTACACATTTGAATCTTTGTAAGGTGGGACGAGTGCATATTTCTTTATTACTTCCTACGTTGAAGTACTGAAGTCCAGCCATTTTCGTTTTATCAATAAAATATGACCAGGCTACCCCGCATAATCCGGCAATCAATAGTGTAATGGCACAGCTAACAATGGGGAAACAGTTATGAGAGAAATTCCACCACATATCGGCAATGATAAGTAATGGGAAGAGAACCAATGTGGGGACATTGTGAATTGCCAAATCATATTTTGCAATGGGATAGACTAAGTAAAAAAATGTATATCCAAAAATAATGAGACTCGCGGGTGTCTTATCGGAATATACATTGTTAATGGAAAATGAATTACAAAGGAGTGATTTTTCACCCGTTGATTTTTCTCCAAGAGAGCCATTAATCATAAATGTAACAAAGCAAGTAAAACAAAGACCTACTAGATAAACAAAGCCCTTTAGTTCACTATTTAGAATGGAACTCAATGCAAAGAAGCAAACTAATATAAATGGGGCTAAACGAAAAAATAAATAAGACATCGAAGCTAAATTCATTTCCATGGTGAAAAAGGTGTTATATCATAGAACTACAAAAAAATCTATAGAACTAAAACGGAATGAGATAATATATTTATGGCATCTACTTAAATATATTTTTATATATAAAGCAGTAAAGAAATCATGGGAGTACCAAGCTATTTTTCGCATATTATAAGAACACATGCTAATATTCTATGTAAATACATAGACATAATCAGTGGGATCCCCGGGTACCGAGCTC
>JGI24917J38488_101017_pt1 | contig 43336 bp, 47 predicted proteins | sample LinPfosmplate5_FD_38488 | JGI IMG/M metagenome (IMG submission 38488)
TCGAGCTCGGTACCCGGGGATCCCACCGCGTCGCAATGCCCCAAAACACTGCGCTGGTAAGCAGCATCAGCACGACGGCATAAACGATCACCCGCGGGCGCAGGAGTTGGGTTTTCACCCCTTCAAGCGCATTTTCAGTGGTGTACCGTATCAAACCTTTAGGGTAATGCATCTTGTCCATCACGCCATCGCAGGCATCGATACAAGCGGCACAGCCAATACACTGGTACTGCAGGCCATCACGGATATCAATACCGGTTGGGCAAACCTGTACGCACAACGTGCAATCAATACAGTGCCCCAGGCCTTGGGTCGCTGGGTCGGCGTCATGCCGGCGTGAACCCCGTGGATCGCCGCGCTTATCATCATAGGAGATAATCAGGGTATTGCGGTCAAACATGGCGCTCTGGAAACGCGCATAAGGGCACATATAGATGCACACCTGCTCGCGCATCCACCCGGCGTTGCCGTAAGTCGCAAAGGCGTAAAACGCTACCCAGAAAGTTTCCCAGGGTCCGGTGCTAGCGCTGGTGACTTTCAGTGCCAATTCCAGGATCGGCGTGAAGTAACCCACGAAGGTAAACCCGGTCCATAACGCGAATACGATCCATACGCCATGCTTGAGCGACTTGATGCCAACCTTGTACGCCGACCAGGGCATCTGGTCGAGCTTCATCCGCCGGGCACGGTCACCCTCAATGTGTCGCTCCATCCACATAAAGGCCTCGGTCCACACCGTCTGTGGGCACGCAAAGCCACACCACAGCCGCCCGGCGAGTGCGGTAAAGAAAAAAAGTGCCAGCGCGGCAATGATCAGCAATCCCGCAAGATAAATAAAATCCTGTGGCCAGATGGTCAGCGCAAAGAGATGAAACTTACGCCCGGGCAGATCGAATAAGATAGCCTGATGCTGATCCCAGCGCAGCCAGGGAATACCGTAGTAAAGGCCCAGCAGTACCAACACCGCAGTGGTGCGCAGCCAGGCAAAGACCCCGTGTACCTCGCGTGGGTAAATTCGCTGACGTTTGGCATATAGGTGCTGCTCGATGTCACCAGCGGGAACATCGACGGACTTTAAGCTCATCAGCCGTGACTCAGTGGCGACGGATTTGCGTGTTGCAGTTGCCGACCGGCCGTTGGAAGTAACAGGTCAAAAGGCAGGTAGTCGCGGTCAGCGCCCAGAACAGAAAAAAGCCTACGCTGTAAGCACTTAAACGCGAGAGATTCGGAAACCACGTCGGCGCGAGCAGTTCATAAGGATCGAAGATTGCAAAAAAAATAATGGTCGCGGCGCCGGCCATAAAAAAAGATGGCCACAGCACTGCGATCACGCGCTGCATTACCGGCACTGCCATCTGCGATACCTCGGCTGCGTTATCTTCAGTTTCAGTTGATTCGCTCACAGAGCCGCTTCCTCACCTTGTCAGGCGCTACCCGAAGGCCCGGTTTACTTGGCCAGGCTCAGCACATAAGCCGCCAGCAGATGCACCTTGTCGTCACCAAGGAACTCTCCGTGCGCCGGCATACGCCCGCTACGCCCACTGGCAATGCTTTTGCGGATCACACCGCGCGATCCACCATAGAGCCAGGTGGCATCAGTCAGGTTAGGTGCTCCCATGATCGGATTGCCAGTACCAGTAGGACCATGGCAGCCACCACAAAACATCGCGAACTTCTGCTGGCCTGATTCCAGCCTCGCCGCATCGACCTCCCGCCCGGACAGACTGATCACGTACTCCGCGACATCAGCCACGCCCTCGTCACCGCCAAGCGGGACTCCCCAGGCAGGCATTACCGCAAAACGCCCGTTCGCAATGGTCTGCTTAATGATCGCCGGCTCGCCGCCCCAGAGCCAGTCGCCGTCGCGCAGGTTGGGAAAGCCGGTTGCGCCGCGCGCATCGGAACCATGGCAGGTGGAACAGTAACTGGCATAAAGGCGCTCGGCGGTACGCATCGCATCCGGATCCTTCGCAAGGGACTCAAGATCGGTAGCAGCATAGCGGGCGTAGAGCGGCCCATAACTCTCGGCCGCCTGGGCCATTTCAGCTTCGTACTGGCCCTTTGAAGTCCAGCCCAAGGTGCCGGAAAAGGAACCCAGACCCGGGTATAGCACAAGGTAGATAAGTCCCCAGACAATGGTAATGAGAAACATATTGAGCCACCAGGCCGGCAGCGGATTGTTGTACTCCTGCAGGTCCTCGTCCCAAATGTGCGGCATCTTATCAACGCTGCCCCCTGTGGGTTTAGTGCCACGGTTACCCATCGCCAACCAGCCGCAACCGAGAATGCCAAGCACGCTGGGGATGGCGATATACCAGCTCCAGTATTGGCTTACGAAATCAGCCATGCTTATCCTCCGCGGGAGGTATCAATTCGGTTTCAGGCTCATCGTCCTCCAACGGTATCTGTGCCGCAGCAGCAAAATCGCCTGCACGTCGCCGACTCCAGGCCCAAACCACGATACCGATGAAGAGGATAAACATCAGCACTGTCCAGATGCTATGAAAGACACTCATCATCAACGTCTCACCTTGACGTGAATCCCCAGACCCTGCAGATAAGCGATCATGCCATCCATCTCGGTCTTGCCCACAAGCACCTGAGGCGCCTTGTCGATCTCCTCGTCGGTATAGGGTAAGCCCAGCACGCGCAATACCCGCATACGCTTCTGGATGCCTTCGCCGTCGATCGGGGCGCCTTCAAGCCACGGGTACCCCGGCATGATTGACTCAGGCACCACGTCACGGGGGTTGATCATATGCACCCGGTGCCAATCGTCGCTGTAGCGCCCACCGACGCGTGCCAGATCCGGGCCGGTGCGCTTGGAACCCCACTGGAAGGGGTGGTCATAGACAAACTCGCCAGCCACAGAGTAGTGGCCGTAACGTTCGGTCTCGGCACGAAAAGGGCGTACCATCTGCGAGTGGCACGACATACAGCCCTCGCGCTGGTAGATATCCCGGCCAGCCAGTGCCAACGCCGAGTAAGGCTTGAGCCCGGCCACCGGTTCGGTGGTGGACTTCTGGTAGAACAGTGGCACGATCTCGACCAGCGCCCCGACACTGATGGTGAGCACGGTGAACAGCAGCAGCCAGAAAAGATTGGTTTCGGTTTTTTGCTGTAGCGACATGATCGCGCCTCCCTAGTGTGCCGGGGCCGGGATGGCGGCTTCGACAGGACGAGCGCCGGCGATGGTGCGAAAAATATTGTAGGCCATGATCAGCATGCCGCTGAGGTACAGCACTCCGCCCAGCAAGCGAATGATGTAGTAAGGATGCATCGCCTGAACGCTCTCGACAAAACTGTAAGTCAGCGTGCCGTCAGGATTGACTGCGCGCCACATCAGGCCCTGCATGATCCCGGAGATCCACATCGAACTGATATACAACACAATGCCGATGGTGGCGACCCAGAAATGGATCTCAATCAGTCGTTTGCTGTAAATCTCTCGTCCAAACAGGCGTGGTATCAGAAAATACATGGCACCAATCGAGATCATGCCGACCCAGCCCAGTGCGCCTGAGTGCACGTGCCCAATCGTCCAGTCGGTGTAATGTGACAGTGCGTTCACCGTCTTGATGGCCATCATCGGACCCTCGAAGGTTGCCATGCCGTAAAAAGAGATCGAAACCACCAGGAACTTCAGGATCGGGTCGGTACGCAATTTTTCCCAGGCGCCTGACAGGGTCATGATGCCGTTGATCATGCCGCCCCAGCTGGGGGCCAGTAGAATCACCGAGAAAACCATGCCCAAAGACTGGGTCCAGTCTGGTAGTGCGGTGTAATGCAGGTGGTGAGGTCCGGCCCAGATATAGGTGAAGGCCAATGCCCAGAAGTGCACTACCGAAAGTCGATAGGAATAAACCGGCTGGCCGGCCTGCTTAGGCATGAAATAGTACATGATGCCCAGAAACCCCGCAGTCAGGAAAAACCCCACCGCATTGTGGCCATACCACCATTGAATCATGGCGTCCTGCACTCCCGCGAAGGCGGAGTAGGACTTAGTCAGCTCGACCGGCAACGCGGCACTGTTGACGATGTGCAGCACGGCAATGGTGATAATAAAACCACCGTAGAACCAGTTGGCAACGTATATGTGCCGAATCTTCCGTCTGACGATCGTGCCGAAGAAGACGACCGCGTAGGCGATCCAGACCGCTGCTATCAGTAGATCGATCGGCCATTCAAGTTCCGCGTATTCCTTGGAGGCCGTATAACCCAGTGGCAGGGTCACGGCGGCCAGTACGATGACCAACTGCCAGCCCCAGAAGGTAAATGCGGCCAGCGGCCCGGCAAACAGCCGCGCATGACAGGTGCGCTGCACCACGTAGTAGGAAGTCGAAAACAGCGCTGAGCCGCCAAAGGCAAAAATAACCGCATTGGTATGCAGTGGCCGCAACCGACCATAACTCAGCCAGGCGATATCAAAGTTAAGCGCTGGCCAGGCCAGCTGTGCTGCAATCACTACACCCACCGTCATGCCGACGATGCCCCAGACTACAGTCATGATGGCGAACTGGCGCACCACCTTGTAGTTGTAGGTTTGCTCTACACTCATTCGTGACGCCCTTGTTTGCGATTTAATTTAAAAACGGTTCGGCCACTTTCGCCTGGCCGATAAGCTGGTGTTAGTTACTGAGCGTCCCCGATATGTGACTTTGTTTTGATTGATGAGGGGGTTGTGCCGGTCTCAATTATATTTCATCTTCACGGTATATTACGATATACTAATTTTAAGGTGTTTTTGCCCTGTATTCATTAGTTTGCCAATGAACCTGCTGTTTAACGCGTACTCCGAAATATCCTCAAGATCAGTCTCTTCTTAGTGCATCTGGACTACCAGACTGTCTGCAATCACCAAAGCCTTGCATCGGCCTTTGTGATTTCCAAAGACGTCCTGATTGGATTCACTCTGGCTCATACTGAGATTATCTAGCTCGCGACAATGTCATAGGTTAGGGTGCAATCTGGCGACACACAAGCCCAAAATGGCTTGGGCGATATTGTTGGCAATAGACACATCAGACGCTTGATCGAGATCAACCTTGCCCCTACAAACTTGAATACAGACAGCTCTTTTAACCTTCAGCAAGGAAGCCCTCAAAAACACGCGCCGGGTTGCTTTCACTGCGCCCTGCCGATCCCTCCCGGCAGCGACTTTGGCGCAACCGTGGCCGGTAAGCGCCAGGCGATGTGCTGTACTGGATGCGCCGCGGTGGCGCAGGCTATCGACAAGGCAGGCCTTGCGCACTATTACGAACAGCGTACAGCTAACGCGCCTACGGCCCAGGACTCCGTGTCCAAGGCGCTGCAGACTCTGGCGGTCTTCGACCATCCAGCCGTACAACGCAGCTTCGTGCAGGGCACCAATACCACCAAGCGCGAGGCAGCTCTGATTCTGGAGGGCATCAGCTGCGCGGCCTGCGTTTGGCTTAACGAACAACACTTGCGCGCACTGCCCGGTGTCCTCGACGTACAGGTCAACTACGCAACCCACCGCGCCCGCATTCGCTGGAACGAAAAACAGATTCGCCTCAGTGAGATCATGCGGGCGATCCGCGAGATCGGCTACGAGGCGCATCCATACGACCCCGGCCGACAGCAGCGCTTGCTCGACGCTGAGCGCCGGCAGATGCTAAAGCGCCTCGCCGTGGCTGGGGCATTAGGTATGCAGGTGATGATTCTTGCTGTCGCCCTGTACACCGGCAGCTGGTCTGGCATCGAAGAACGCTATCGTGATTTCTTCCAGAAACTCAGCCTGCTACTGACCCTGCCGGTGCTGTTGTACTCGGCGCGGCCGTTCTTTACTTCAGCCTGGCGCGATATCACCAACCGCAGAGCTGGAATGGACCTGCCAGTAGCTCTGGGCATCACTCTGGCCTTCAGCGCCAGCACGCTTGCCACTGCCAGCGGAAGTGGCGAGGTGTACTTCGATTCGGTCTGCATGTTTGTGTTCTTGCTGCTGGGCGCGCGCACTTTGGAATTGACCACCCGAAAACGTGCAGCCGATGCGGCTGATGTGATTGGCCAGGTGCGCCCCGCAAGCGCCCACCGCCTCGATGCCAGTGGCGCGCTCGACCTGGTACCGGCAGTGGAACTCGCCCCGGGCGATAAAGTGCTGGTACGCCCGGGTGAAACCATTCCTGCAGACGGGTTGGTGCACGAAGGCATCTCCAGTGTCGATGAAGCGATCCTCACTGGTGAGTCTTTGCCGCAGTTGCGACGCAAGGGCGATGCGGTCATCGGTGCCAGTCTTAACATCGAAAGCCCGCTCACCATAAAGATTACCCATACCGGGGTTGACTCGGTGCTTTCGCAGATACAGCAATTGCTCGATCGCGCCCTTATCGCTAAACCACGCATCTCGCAACTGGCCGACCGGGTTGCCGGCTTTTTTGTATTGGCAATACTCGCTATTGCAGGCGTGGTCGGGCTGATCTGGTGGAACCTGGGATCAACCCAGTGGTTGGCGATCACCGTTTCCGTGCTGGTGGTTTCGTGCCCCTGCGCTCTTTCACTTGCCACACCAGCTGCGGTAGCAGCAACGGTGGGCGGCCTCATGCGACAGGGGGTATTGCTGACCCGAGCTCACGCACTGGAGACCCTGGCCCATATCAACACGGTCATCTTTGATAAGACCGGCACGCTGACACATGGCCAGTTGCAACTGGTAGACGTGGATACAGCCCAAGGGCTCGACCGGAAACAGGCGCTTATCCTGGCAGCTGCATTGGAACGCTACAGCGAACACCCGCTGGCGCAGGCAATTTCGCGCACGATTGGCAGCCAGGAGCTACCCCAAGCGCTGGCGGTCGTAAGCGAACCGGGAGGTGGTGTCTTTGGGCGTGTGGGCGACGAGGCACTTTTTATTGGCTCGCCCGATTTTGTGCGTATAAAAACCGGGTTAGCCTCATCTGGGTGTATTGATTGCAGCAATACCACGGTCGTACTGGCGAACACGACACGGATTCTGGCGACTTTTTCCTTCAAAGACCGATTACGCAGGCAGGCGCCGGAACTGATCACGCGCCTAAAAGCGCTGGGGCTCAACCTTGTGATTCTCTCCGGCGACCAGATCGAGCCGGTTAAAGCTGTAGCTGACGAACTGCAGATCGCAAATGCAAAAGCCAAACTGGCGCCAGCCGATAAACTGGAACAACTTCAGCAACGCCAGCAAAATGGTGAGACGGTTGCCGTAGTCGGCGATGGCGTTAACGATGCGCCAGTACTGGCGGGCGCCGATGTCTCTATTGCCGTCGCCAGAGCCTCGCCGCTGGCTGCAGCGACCGCCGATATTGTGATTCTCAATGACGACATCCGTACCGTAGCAAAGGCAATCCACGCTGGCCGGCGCGCCCTTACATTGATACGCCAGAACCTGGCCTGGGCGCTTGCTTACAACCTGTTGGCTGTGCCGGCAGCAGCCCTTGGGTACGTGCCGCCATGGCTTGCGGCGATCGGTATGTCGGCCAGTTCGCTGATCGTCGTGGCCAATACACTGCGGCTACGCTGAACCGGCGCAGACGCCACAACTGCATCAGTCTTTCACCTTAGCCTGGCGCGCCTTGTAGGATGCATCCATCTCCTCGTCCTTATCCATCAGGATCGAATGACCGGGCCCTTCCAGATCCTCGAACTGGCCACGGCGCACAGCCCAGAAAAAGCCCCAGATCACCAATGCCGCGAGCGCCAGCGCCAGCGGAATTAACAAAAAGATAATGTCCATTTACATCATGTCCGCACGCTTGCCGAAAGTGTCCAGATCCATGGGCACAAGTATGGCACGTCGCCCCAAATGCGACTGGCCATGCGTAACCTGTATGAGAAATCCGCTCAGTGCTTATCGTGAAATCGCAACTGCAACTGCAACAATCGTGTAGACCCACGACCCGAAATACGACCCAACAGCATCAAGTCAGTGGTGCCGGTGTTACTCCCCGGCAATAGTCAGGCCATCCACGCGGATGGAGCCACAGCGAATATTGCGCCGCGGATCCACATCGTTTGCCACGGCCACAATGTTGGAGAAGATATCCTTAAGATTACCCGCCACAGTGACTTCCTCTACCGGATGAACGATCTCACCGTTTTCGATCCAAAGACCCGATACACCACGCGAGTAATCCCCGGTTACGGTGTTGACACCAAAACCGATGAGTTCAGTCACCAGCAGGCCTTTTTCTATACTTTTGATCAGCGTGTCGAGATCCTGCTCCCCGGAATCAATGGTGAGGTTGTGCACACCGCCGGCATTGCCGGTTGTTTCCATTTCTAACCGGCGCGCACTGTAGGAGCCCAGCACATAGCTTTGCAGCACGCCATCGCTGACAATATCGCGCGGTGCAGTCGCAACACCCTCGTTATCAAAGGAAGAGCTGCCCATAGCGCCTATCAACAGCGGCTGCTCGTGGATGCGCACAAATTCGGGAAAGACCTGCTTACCCAGGTGGTCCAGCAAAAAAGTGGCCTTGCGATAAAGCGCGCCGCCACTGACAGCGCCGATGAAATGCGACAACAGGCTGGAGGCGACCGGTGCCTCGTAGATAACGGGCACCTGGCAGGTGGGGATACGGCGTGACCCGAGGCGGCGCAGTGTCCGTGCAGCAGCTTGCTCACCGACCTCGGCAGCGCTATCGAGCTCACCGAAGCGTCGTGCTGCGCTGTACCAGTAATCGCGCTGCATGGCACCGTTCTCAGTGCCGATGACCGAGCAACTGATGCCCTGGCGGGATTTGCGGGTATAGCCGATAAAGCCGTGCGTGTTGCCGTAGACCTCGCAACCTTCATGGGTATCAACCGACGCACCTTCGGAATTATCTATGCGTGCATCAGCTGAAAGTGCTTTGTCTTCACATACCAGCGCCAGGTCACGGGCCTCATCCACTGAAGGGCGCCACGGGTGGTACAGATCCAGGTCCAGATCCACCGCATCTGTTGCCAGACGCTCGGGGTCGGCAAGGCCATGGCAGGAATCCTCCTGGGTGTAACGGGCAATACTGCAAGCTGCCAGTACAGCCTCGCGTACCGCAGCCGGCGCGTAATCTGAGGTGCTGGCACTGCCGGTACACTGCCCAAAATACACCGAAACCACCAGGCCTCGATCACGGGTGTGCTCAACCGTTTCGACCTCTCCCATACGTACATTGACCGAAAGTCCCTGGCCCAGGCTCGCAGCTGCCTCGGCAGCCGATGCCCCCTGCCGGCTGGCTTCTGCCAAGGCCGCCTGAACGGCCTCAGCCAGTGGAGCATCATCCAGCGCTGCACCAGTCGAGTCCGAATCCATCGCCTGTGATTTTTCGCTCATACCTCCACACCTCCAACGGTCAGGCCGTCAATGCGTAAAGTGGGCTGTCCCACGCCCACCGGCACACTCTGACCATCCTTGCCGCAGGTGCCAACTCCCGAATCCAACTCCAGATCATTGCCCACCATGGCGACCCGGGTCAGTACATCTGGACCATTGCCAATAAGCGTTGCACCCTTGACCGGAGCGCCGATCTTGCCCTTTTCAATGCGGTAAGCCTCGCTGGCTGAGAACACGAACTTGCCTGAGGTGATATCCACCTGCCCACCAGAAAAATTTACGGCATACAGGCCTTGATCCACCGAGGCGGTGATCTCACCCGGGTCGTGCGAGCCGGCCAGCATGTAGGTATTGGTCATGCGCGGCATCGGCAGGTGGGCATAGGACTCGCGCCGACCATTGCCCGTACTGGCGGTACCAGTCAAGCGCGCGTTCAAGGTATCTTGCATGTAGCCCTTGAGCACACCGTTCTCAATCAGCACGGTGTTCTGGGACGGTGTGCCTTCATCATCTACAGTCAATGAGCCACGCCGATCAGCAATAGTGCCGTTATCGACTACGGTGCATTCCGGGGAGGCCACCTGCTCGCCGATGCGCCCGGAAAAAGCCGAGGTGCCCTTGCGATTAAAGTCACCTTCTAAGCCATGGCCAATCGCCTCATGCAGCAGGATGCCGGGCCAGCCGGGGCCAAGCACTACGGTCATGGTCCCAGCGGGGGAATCCACGGCCTCGAGATTTACCAGGGCCTGGCGCACGGCTTCGCGGGCATAAGAGCCGGCGCGATCCTCCTCGCGTAACCAGGCGTAACCAAAGCGCCCGCCACCGCCGTAACTGCCCTGCTCGCGCCGTCCGTTCTGCTCGACAATCACAGTCACATTGAGGCGCACCAATGGTCGTACATCGGCCGTCATCTGACCGTCGCTACGCGCCACCAGCACCACATCGTGTACCGCGGCAAGGCTTGCCATGACCTGGCTGACCCGTGGGTCACAAGCGCGGGCCTGCACTTCCACTGCCTGCAGCAATTCAACTTTGTCTTGGTCACTCAAACTCGAAAGGGGATCGGCCGGGGTATACAGCGGTGGCGACTTTGCGTTACGCCATTGCACCGGCGAAGTCGTCCCGCCGCTTTTGGCAATGGCCCGCGCAGCATCCGCCGCCTGGGCAAGCGCCGGCAGTACAAATTCGTCCGAGTAGGCAAAACCGGTTTTCTCGCCGCTGACAGCGCGTAGGCCCACGCCCTGATCAGTGCTGCGACTACCCGATTTAACGGCGCCGTCCTCCAGTGCCCAACCCTCCTGGCGGCTGTACTGGAAATAAAGATCTGCATAGTCGATATCCTGACTCAGCAGGCGGCCCATCAGCCGATCGATATCGGACGTCTCAAGCCCAGCAGGTACAAGCAAGGTGTCGGTCACAAGTTTAAAAGTATCAGTCATAGTCTGGTATCTAAATATCCGGATAGTCTGTCAGGGTCTGGCTGCAACCAGGCGCAAGTGAAAGTGAAAGTGAAACTGCAATTATAGGAGGGTCTGCCCGCGCAGACTCACACGTTGAACATGGTGTCAGAAGATCCCCCGTGCAAGGCCTGGCAGAGATACTCCCAGTAAGGCCGCTCCCACCACCCGTATGAAGGATCCCCTTTGTGCCGTCAATTGCCACTGCCGCGCCGCCAAAGCCAATGCCTGAGCGCACCAGGCCACTCCATACAAAAATCAAGCCACCGGCCAGCATCTGCAGCGGCGCGAGATCAGACATAACAAACAACGCGCACCGACCAAAGAGTCGTTGGCAAAGGGATCAGGAAACTGGAATTGATGCCACGGTACCCGACACAGCTGCCTGAGGCATCTTCTGCAGCAGACCGCGGATAACTTTGAGGGCGTCGGTCGCATCCCAGCGCCGCGCGCCATGGGAGATATAAGAAACCCGCCCGCTACGATCGATCAGAAAGGTGGCCGGCAAACCGCTCACGGGCCAGTATTGGGAGGCGGACATATCGGGGTCCATCAAGATGGTAAAACTGAGTGGCGGGTCGATTTGAAAATAAAAGTTCGCAATGTCCTGCTTGCGCTCTCCGATATTGATCGCAAGGATCACCAAGTCCTCGTTCTTGAGTAGATCATGCAGTCGCTGCAGGCTGGGCATCTCGGCACGGCATGGCGCACACCAGCTGGCCCAGAAATTGAGCAGCACGACCTTGCCTCGATACAGCGACAGCAGGTGTGGCTGACCGCCGATATCTTGCAACTCAAAGTTGGGCGCCTCAGGTCGCTGGCTGAGCATGTTCAAGCCCCCAGCCGTGGCAATGGGAGAAGCCAACACCATCAACCCCGTAAAACTCGCAATAACGAGGTGTTGGAATACATACCGCTTAATCAGAAGTCCTACCACGGGCCGATTCAACCACGCATTGCCTCACGAAACAACGTTGTGCCCAAATGCTCTTTTAAGCCGATTCAGTTTTCAGGCGAGTCAGCGCTAGCGGATACCGGCAGTTGCAGCCATATGAAAAATATGTATATAGTGTCGCCTGACTATCACCAAAGGGATATGCGGCCCCAACCCAATCTTGGCAGATCAGGGGGTTTCCAATCCTTGCAAGGCTAGGGAGGCTTTAATAACCGCATGAATAATCAGATCATCCAGGGAGCGGGGCAAATACTGGTTTTCGGCGCATTAGCCATCGGTGGCTGGCAGTTCATGTTCTCGGCCCCGGCATCGCCAGACACGATACCGAAGTTGGCCAGTGAATCCCTGGCCGTAGCTCCAACTGGCCCGATCAAACCGGCCCAGCAACGTGAAGCGGCGGCTGCCCTAAATGCGGCAAATACCAAGGCTGAGGTCAATTTTGGAATACCGGGGATCTTCTTTGACGAGCTGCGCCTGGTGATGTGCCCGATTGTCAGCGCCATACCCATAATCAAAGACATTGTGGGCGAGCTATCGATACAGTTCGGCTTCTCTTGTCCGACGGGAAGAATGTCTTCGAACAATAATCAAGCCGTCTCCGCCTGGGGCACACAAAAACCAGCTCTGGCGCCAAGCTTACAGTCTCCAAGCTGATTGTTTGATAAAAAAGGGTCAATCCAGGCAAAGTTAAACGGGTGACCTAAGTTTTTTTTCGCGGCTGCGATGAGGTAGCCCACGCCACCTAAAACAGCGACTGGCCCACCGGGCTACGCCCTGCCACCGCTCTATTGGGCCCACTGCCCCTCTGCTGAACTCACCTGAACCGCTGGGGTTCGCGAAAAAGTGCCAAAAAATACGGCATCCAAGGCCCGACTCAAACCCCGACCCGACCCGGAATACCCCTTTTGAGAGGTAGGATCAAGGGATATATTAGAATATTATTATGGTTAAATCTTATTAGAAACAACCTCCCGAGGTTCTGGAACCATGAAAAACTGGAAGATAGGTATCGCCACCGTCGCTGCAACTCTAAGTCTTGCTATGAGCACGGCCATAGCGCAGGCTGAAGAGGCCACAGCCCCCGCTGACGCGCAGACCCCGGTAGCAGACAGCCAGCAACAGCCAAAAGAGCACAAGTTCGAAAAAGCGCTCCAGTACTACCTGGAGTACAACCCGGACAAAACGGCTGAAGATTTCGAGAAATTACGTCCGTGGCTAAAACCCTTTAGCGATGTCGAACTTATGGCCGATATGATGGCTGATCCGCGCACCCTGATGGAGTGGATGAACCAGATCAGTGAGCCCGAAGCCGTCTACCTGATGATGAAGTGCTCACAGGAGCCTGTCATGTGGGACACCTGGATGAATGGAATGACTGACACCAACAAACTCTTTGGCGCCATGGGCCGGGTGCTGGTCAATCCCGACGCCTACGTCAACTGGGTGGTCGGCTGGTTCGATACCAACCTGTACAAATCGATGGCGGGCATGATGGACCCACGCAAACTGGTTCGCTGGGGCGAGCACGGTATGCGTAGCGAGTTCTACAGCCCGATGTACGCTTTCTTAAAGCCTGATTACTATCCTGAGCGTAGCGACTGGCTGTTTGACCCGCAAAGCTTCCAGCCAATGCTGAACATATTCGCGATCCCACAGATCAACTGAACAATCGCTGCATCCAAAAAGGCCGCCCGCAAGGCGGCCTTTTTTATTACTCAAGACCGAAAGAGGGAATAGTGGTCTGCTGGTAACGCTGTGGCACTAAGAAATGCTCGTCACTCAGGAGCTCCAAACTGACTGAGTGCAACTGGTCTTTGTGGCCCAGGCCACGAAACGATTGATACAGAATCGGGATTCCCGGTGTGTCGGATATTTCGATAGCGAGTGGGGGCGGCTCAAAGCCCATGGAAAAAGCCCCGGTCTCGCCTAACGCAGCGATCGTTCGATAGTAAGCGGCAAGCGCCTGGGCATCGGTCAAAGAAAGGCCCAGTTGATCGGGATCGGCTACACACCAGCGTCCTACCCGTTGGTAACCCTCGTATACATCGATCGGCTTGCAGCGCCATGCCCCCACCTGGCGGGTGCCAAAACCTGCCGGACGATAGGACAGTTCAGGCTGGCCCTGGCCTGTCAGCATTGAAGAAAAGGGCATCATGAATTTGCCCTGCTGGTACAGCAGTTTGATCTGCAGCGATTCCTGGCTTACCCGCTCATCTGCTTTTTTCTGAATCTTGGCAACGTGTACTTTCGCTTTTTCTGCAAGCACTTTGAGCGCTTGAGGCTCCAACTCTGTGTACTCATGGTAATCACGATCAATCACGGTCAGCGCTAAAGGGTCGCCACCATGCAACGCCATCGCCTGCTCGCCGCCAAGCCCAGAGACAGCGACAAGGCCATCTCGTACCGACAGCGTCAGCGATTTGTTATCAGCACCCAACCGATAGGTTAGGGTCGCATCGGCGAATGCTATTGATACTGGAAAAACCGCGCCCACAAGCAAAACGACAAGCGCCCACGTCGCAAAAAACACCGGCAGACGCATCGATCAGTTCCCAGGTAACAAGGTAGGCAGCCAAGTCAATGGATTAGGAATGCCGCTTCCGGCTGGCATAGACAAGGGGTTAGTCTGGCCTGCAAAAAAACCCGGCGCGGCGCCTGGCAGCATTGCCGCGCCCACCGGCATACCGCCAGCGCCCTGCTGGGTCATAAGCCGGTAAAAAGTATTTATGGTTGTGGGATTCACCGAGGCGATCATCCAGTTGGCTGCAATCGGAATACTGACTGAAAGCGCGCCCTGCGCAATCGGTGCGCCAAGGGTGGCGAGCGGCGATACCAGCGATGATCCTAGATTGAAATTCGAGCCGGGAAAACCTGCTCCCCCAGCGAACGGCAGGCCAAAGCCCCCGGCCGAGCCGCTACCCCATGTTGATGGCTGCATACGCGACGCTGCAAACAAAGAAGATAAAACGGATTGAGAATTCTGAGTTGACTGTAAAAATGCTAACGGATTAAACGAAGAAGCGCTCGGACCTGTTTGTGCGGCCAAAAATGCCAGCGGATTAAAACCGCCGGCCGTGGGAGCAAGGGTAGGCTGGCGCAGCCCCAACTGGATAAGCAGGCTATCCACCAGGCCTTGGGCCTGACTCGGGGCTGTTGCTGGGGCGGGCGCATCAATCTGGGCCTGTAATTGCGCGAGCAAGGCGGTGATCTGGGGTGGCAGGCTTGCCTCAGTTACTGACGTTTGCTCGGCGTTGGCGAGCGGCATCCATAACAGGCCGCCTATTAATACAAGAACAGTCATCACGCTACCGGCTGACGATCGTCGATACCCTGTCTGCACCGCTAAACGCCATCCACGAGAAACTTTAACTAAATGCTGTAGCACCATTTCTTTCATCAGAATCATTATTTCATCCCCGAAATTCGATACGAGTGTACCGCTTTAGACCCGTGATGCTGATTTAACCTCTTAATTGCTACCCTAACCACGCTCGAGATCAAGAAAAGCACTCACTAGCGCTGCAGTCCGGCCTCAGCCTAGGACAATCCAAATCGAGGCGTTATCAATCGCTTGCTTTTGGCTTTAATCTTTAGCCGTACTGAGGCTGGAACGTCAGAATATCGTGTAGATAAATGGTGCTACCGCGCTGCCTTCGGCCAGGACGATCAATAGGCCCAACAATAGAAGAACAATAATGATCGGTGCTAACCAGAACTTCTTGCGCATCCGCATGAAATCCCAGAGATCCTTTAGAAAATCTATCATTAGAAGGGTCTTTCCATCTGTGAGGGCGGCTGGACATCACTGACCACGCGGTAGGATACGGCCGCCGGATTCCACTGTCTTTTTAGTGGGTCGCTGCCGCGGATACGCAGGATGATGCCAAAAGGGAGTACGATCAGGTAAAAAACAATGCCCAGAACCACCCGAGTGATAATTGCGTTCATCAACAATCCAAAACGCATCCAGAGCCGGTAAAATAGCCGCACGCTGGTCGGTGCCAGTACGCCCCAGGCGATGAATACCCCACCGATAAGCCAGGGCAACAAGAAAAATTCCCCGCCGCTCGCCAGCGGCAATATCACACCAAACCCCCCGATCACGATAAGCGCAAAAATCAGCGAAAACTGGCGTAACCCCTTGGCATCAAGTTCTGGAATCTCTTGCAACATATACGGGGAATTCTAGCGGATACTACGGGTAAGAAGATAAATCAATCCAACTCAAACTCCTGTTGCCAGTTGGCAGTTTCTTCCCAGGCTGGCTGATCCGGCTTGGCGAGTAAGCAGTTTTCGATTACGAGATAATCCATTTCGGTACGCATGAAGCAGCGGTAAGCGTCTTCAGGAGTACAGACAATCGGTTCGCCACGCACGTTAAACGACGTGTTCACCAGTACCGGGCAACCTGTCTGTCGATGAAATTCGCTCAACAGGGCATGAAAGCGCGGATTAGTATCATGATGCACGCTCTGGATGCGAGCCGTATAGTCAACGTGAGTTACTGCTGGAATATCAGAGCGCTGCTGGTTCAACCGGTCTAGACCAAAGGCACCTGGTGTTGATGGGTCTGGGGTAATACGATGCTCCGGCTTGACCTCTGAGACGATCAACATATAGGGGCTTTCTTCTTCCTGATCAAAGTATTCGCTGACATACTCGGCAAGCACAGCTGGTGCAAAAGGGCGGAAGGACTCACGATACTTGATCTTCAGATTCATCACTGACTGCATACTCTTGCTGCGGGCATCGCCGATAATCGAGCGCGCACCCAGGGCCCGCGGGCCAAACTCCATGGAGCCCTGAAACCACCCGAGCACGTTGTTGGCATCCAGAAGGGCTGCCGATCGGGCAAAGAGTGCCTGATCATCGAATTCCTCAAAGCAAGCGCCAAGTTCGGTCAGGCTCTCGCGAACACTCGGCATTGAATAACGCGGGCCGAGATAGCCCCCACGCATATGGTCGCCCTTGCCTCGCGGTTGCCGTGGATGATCCGCATATTCATGCCAGGCGGCCAGCGCACAACCGAGCGCCCCGCCAGCATCCCCAGCCGCTGGCTGAATCCAGATCTTCTCAAACGGCCCCTCACGCTGCAGGCGACCATTGGCAACACAGTTCAGCGCCACGCCGCCAGCCAGGCACAAATTGGGCGATCCAGTCTCACGGGACAAAGTGCTTGCAACTCGAAGAACCACGTCTTCAGTAACCTGCTGGATTGATGCCGCGATATCCATCTCTTGGCGAGTCAATGGTGACTCCGGCGCACGGGCGGGACGGCCAAACAACTCACTGAATCGCTCGTTGGTCATCTTCAGGCCAGTGGCGTAATCGAAATAATCCATCTGCAGACGAAAAGTCCCGTCTGCCTTGATATCAATCAGGTGCTCGCGGATGAGATCAGCATAGCGGGGCTCACCATAAGGCGCCAAGCCCATCAGTTTGTATTCACCCGAGTTGACCTTGAAGCCCGTAAAGTACGTGAAGGCCGAATACAACAGCCCGAGCGAATGAGGAAAATCGATCTGCCAGAGTGGCTGGATACGATTACCCTCGCCCATCCAGGTGGTGGTGGTTGCCCATTCACCTACCCCATCCATGCATAGAATGGCCGCGCTTTCAAACGGGCTGGGGAAAAATGCCGAGGCTGCGTGCGACTGGTGGTGGCCAGCAAAAAGCAGTGTTGGTAATTCTCCCTTGCTGCATTCCCCAAGTCGCATCAATTCTTTTTTCAGCACCGACTTCAGGTAGAGCTTTTCCTTAAGCCAAACAGGCATCGCTGAAAGAAAAGAAGAAAAACCCCGTGGGGCACTGGCAATATAGGTCTCAAGCAGGCGCTCAAACTTAATCAGCGGCTTATCGTAAAAGACAGCCTGCTGTACTTCGCTGAGATTGATTCCAACTGACTCAAGGCACCAGCGAGCGGATTCCTTTGGAAAGCGCGCATCATGCTTTTTGCGGGTAAAGCGCTCTTCCTGTGCAGCCGCTACTACCTCCCCATTGTGCAGCAGGCAAGCAGCCGAATCATGGTAATAGCCCGATAGGCCAAGAATGTACACAAGTGTCTTTCGCAGGTCAGAAAGTGAGTAGTCTGGAACTGTATTTTACATCGCTTAGATCCGGACACCGTCCAATGCCCGACAAATACCCTGCCGGACTTGTCGTGGGCCCCGCCCCATACGCGAAAGTGAGGGGTGCAAGTGAGCAGTGCATTGCTTGCAGGCCGCCCGATTGTCTAAAGGTTAAGCTCCGCGCGGTTTAGCGCCTTAAGAGCAACTCATTACTTTTGCCCCATCATAGGTAGCACTTATCGCCTGACAACCCCACCTATGGGAAATCCGCCCTGAAATCCAGGGCATAAGTTCATTTTATAGACAGCAAGAAAACAATGGCTTGTGTTGCAAATGATCATGATTCAGCATCGCGTTCGTTTCTTTTTGATCCTCAAGGACAACTCAATTCATGTTTACTCATAACCCCTTCGCGGAGCTTTCCGGGTCCATCACCCCTCTAGCCATGCAATTGTATGTGGTCCTGATGTTTTTGCTGGTCCTGGGCGGCACACTGCTGGATACCCTTCACAAGAAAAGCGCCAAGTATTTTTTCCAAAGCGCAGAAAAATCAAAAAAGAACAGAACCCGAACAGTCGGCGGTGGCGAAAAAACAGGAATTGCTGTCAAGACCGTAGTAGAGGATGTGCTGATGTCTGCCGAGTTCTGCAATCCGCGGCGGCGTATTGCCCATCTTCTGGGGATGTACGGGTTTGTGACTTTCATTGTAACCACCGCGCTGCTGATATTTTGCTATCCGACGGCTGCTACGCCAGCACCTCCTCTCGCCACGACTTTATGGCACCTGGGTGCTCTGATGGTGTGCGTTGGTGGTTACTGGTTCTGGTTTGTTATTCGGGTGGATGTCGCTGCAGAGGGCAATGCGTGGTATCGGGTGGTGCGCGCAGACTTGTTTATCCTCTCGCTTTTGGCCACAGCCACCTTTGCCCTGATCTGGTCGATGCTGCAGTCTTCCGGTGGCTCCGAGTGGCAAGTAATGCTTTTCTTTGCTTTGTTCATAACTGCCAGCACGATCCTGTTCGGCGGCGTGCTGTGGTCCAAGTTCGCTCACATGTTCTTCAAACCCGCCGCCGCGTTTCAAAAGCGCATGGAAGAAGCCGATGGCTCAAGATCAAACCTCCCGCCGCCATCCGATGAGCCGGCACAGTTTGGTCTGGGCATCAAACGTGAGCCGTCCCGGCACTATTAATCAAACAAATTAATCCCTGATCTATTCGCTCAACCGCTCGCCGGCTGTTGCTTTAAATCAGGAAAAAGGAGAATAAAATGCCAACCTTTGTTTATATGACCAAATGTGACGGCTGCGGTCACTGTGTCGATATCTGTCCATCGGACATCATGCACATCGATAAGACCTATCGACGTGCGGTCAACATTGAGCCCAATATGTGCTGGGAATGCTATTCCTGTGTAAAGGCTTGCCCGCAAAACGCCATCGATGTGCGTGGTTATGCTGATTTTGCTCCGCTGGGGCACAGTGTTCGCGTGCTGCGCGAAGAAGAAAAAGGAACGATCTCCTGGAAGATCAAATTCCGAAATGGCCACGAGAAGAATTTTGTCTCACCCATAACCACGCAACCTTGGGGAGAAAAGATCCCGAGGCTGGCCGATCTGGCAGAACCCTCCGAAGAGGATCTGAATTCCGAGCTGCTGTGCTATGAGCCAGATGCCCTCAACACCGATGTCGGATTACCAGTGATGGACAAGAGCAAATTTAAACAGGGAGTTTATTACTGATGGGTTTCAAAACAGTTTTTGAAGATTGCGACATTCTGGTTGTCGGCGGAGGCATGGGCGGCACCGGCGCCGCTTATGAAGCCCGCTACTGGGGGCGCGATTTAAAGATCGTAGTCGCCGAAAAAGCCAACATCGATCGTAGCGGCGCCGTCGCGCAGGGTTTGTATGCCATCAACTGCTACATGGGTATGCAGTGGGACGAGAACCAGCCTGAAGATCATGTTCGCTATGCCCGCAACGACTTGATGGGTATGGTGCGCGAAGACCTGGCTTACGACATGGCCCGCCACGTGGACTCGAGCGTACATAAGTTCGAAGAGTGGGGTCTGCCGATAATGCGTGATGCTGAGAGCGGACGCTACCTGCGTGAAGGCAAGTGGCAGATCATGATCCATGGTGAAAGTTACAAGCCGATTGTGGCTGAAGCGGCCAAAAAATCTGCTGACAAAATCTACAACCGCATCATGGTTACCCACCTGCTAATGGATGAAAGCAAACCCAACCGGGTGGGCGGGGCGATTGGCTTTAATGTCCGCACCGGCGATCTGCATGTGTTCAAGGCTAAAACCGTTATCGTGGGTGCCGGTGGTGCTTCACATATCTTCAAGCCCCGGTCCGTGGGTGAAGGCATGGGTCGAACCTGGTACGCCCCTTGGAGCAGCGCATCGGCGTACGCGCTGCCGATCCTCGCGGGTGCAAAGATGACCCAGATGGAAAATCGCATCGTGCTGTGTCGGTTTAAGGATGGTTACGGTCCGGTGGGGGCGTATTTTCTGCACCTTAAGACCTATACGCAAAACGCTTACGGAGACGAATACGAATCTAAATGGTATGACCACACCAAGGAACTGGTGGGTGACTACATTGATCACCACCCCACACCGACCTGCCTGCGTAACCATGCCTTCATCGAGGAAACAAAAGCCGGCCGCGGACCAATCCATATGGTGACCAAGGAAGCCTTTCAGGACCCCCACAAAGAAACCGTAGGTTGGGAGAACTTTCTCGGCATGACCGTCGGCCAGGCCGTTGTCTGGGCATCACAGGACATTGATCCGAAATACACCAACCCTGAGCTGACCACATCTGAGCCTTATGTCATGGGCTCTCATGCCACCTGCTCGGGCGCATGGGCCAGCGGACCGGAAGATCTCTCTCCAGATGAGTACTACTGGGGGTACAACCGGATGATGACGGTCGAAGGATTATTTGGTGCCGGTGATGCACTCGGCGGAACTGCCCACGCATTTTCATCCGGATCGTTTACCGAAGGCCGCCTTGCCGCTAAGGCTGCAGTCAAATACATTCGGGAGCATGCAAGCGAGAAGATCCAGGTTTCAGAAAAGCAGATCGAGGATCGCAGGAAAGAGATCTACCAACCTATGGAAAACTACGAGGTCGGCCGTAACGAAATCGTGGGTGGAACCGTCTCGCCGAGCTACATACTGCCTATCCACGGTCTGCAGCGTCTTGAGAAGATCATGGATGAATATGTGGGCGGTATCGGTGTCAACTACATGACTAACGAACCCCTGCTGCTGCGCGGGCTTCACCTGCTGGCCACCCTGCACGAAGACCTGGAGCATATCGGTGCTGAAGATCTGCACCAGTTACAGCGTGCATGGGAGTTGAAACACCGTGCGATCGCCTCAGAGTGTGTTACACAACATACCCTGTTTCGCAAAGAGACGCGCTGGCCCGGTTACTACTATCGTGGTGACCATATGAAACTGGATGATGAAAACTGGCATGCTTTAACTCTGTCGCACCGTGACCCGGAATCTGGCGAGTGGACCATGGAAAAAGCACCGGTCTATCACATCGTTGACTAGGCTATGCCTGCAGGGCGGGACGAGTCCCGCCCTGCGTTTATTGTCGACACCTTCCTGACCAATCCCGGCATCGCGCCCTACAGGCGCGCCGATTGCTACCCTCAGTTTTCTTCGCATTTAAAACGCCAGCGCCAAAAGGTTTCCCGGTAAACTCCGCTGCTGCTGAATCTACCTTGAAAGCGGCGAGCGAAACCGCTCGTGGGAAAGCAAAATACCGCCCATAGCAAAGAGCATGGATAGCAAAAAAAAGACGCCTTCTGCAAATCGACAGCCGAATTGACCGACGAGGCTGGCCATACCCAAGCGGAATTGGATGCCCTCCAGAGAATGCTGGGTGCACCCCGATCGGACCTTGAAGCGCTACTTCAGCCTGCTCTGGCAAAACAGGTTTCGGTAAATCAGGTATCTGACCTTCTTGGGCAAAGTTGGGTCAGACTGAAGGAACTGCGTCAGCTCGGTAAAGATGATTGGGGCGTTGCCTGGAAAGATCCTAAGATTGCCACCGCACTTTCAAAGGCAAACCATTTTCTACAACCCGATGACACATTCTCACTGGATAAGGCGGGCAACGCTTTGGCGCAAGCTTATTTGTGTGCTGTTGAATCAGGCGAAGCGCCGTTAAACCTCGCCCGTATTCGTGCAGGAGAAGCACTGCTTGGCGCTCTTTTGCAGGAGTATCGTCGTGCCGCGGAGTTTTACGCCCAAGCTGGTGTACTGCCAGGGCTTGACCCGTCGCTGCAATGGCGCTACCAGAGCAGGCGAGCTTTGATTTTGGCCGATCTTGGCCGGGAGTTCATGGATAACGCTGCGCTCGAAGAGTGCATCCACATCTATCAACACACTGTCCTGACATTAGTGCCCAAAATCCAAAAGCCACTGGACTGGGCCACAACGCAAAATGATCTTGGCAATGCGCTTGGCGTGCTTGGACAACGCCGGCGCGGCACCCGGATGCTGGAAGAATCGGTTATCGCTTTTGAGAATGCGCTCTCAGAACAGGGTTGTGAGAAGGCCTCGCTCGAGTGGGCGGCCACACAGAATAATCTGGGCAATACCCTGGGCATCCTCGGACAGCGCGAAAACAATACGGAGATGCTGGAAAAATCACTACAGGCCTTCGAATGTGCACTTGAAGTGCGTACTCAGGAAAACTCCCCTCGCGAATGGGCCTCTACACAAAATAATCTTGGCTCGGTACTGCAAGCACTCGGACAGCGAAAAAACGACACGCAGCTACTGAAACGATCTGTCGAGGCATACAAACAGGTGTTGCTGCAATGGACTCGTGACCAGGTCCCGCTGCACTGGGCCGCAACCTTAAACAATCTCGGTACCGCGCTGCGAATGCTGGGCGAACACCGCAAGAGCCCCCGAACCCTGGAAAAATCGGTCGCGGCCTACCGCAATGCGCTGGCAGAAAGAACACGCGAGCGCGTACCCCAGGATTGGGCGATGACACAAAATAATCTTGGCGCCGCACTGCAAAAACTCGGAGAGCGAGAGGAGAATACACAAATACTGGAGCACGCTATCGCCGCCTATGAGAACGCGCTCAAGGAATGGACTCATGAGCAGATGCCAGTGGCCTGGGCCATGACGATGGCCAACCTTGCGGTTGCGCAAAAAACCCTCGCTCAACGGCTAAACGATGTAGGCCTCGCTCGCGTGGCATTGACTGGGTTCGAGGCGGTCGCGCAAGTCTTTCGCAGTGCCAGCCATGCGCAGTACTATGAATTCGCCACCGAACAGGTGGCCAAGACACAAAAGATACTTAAGGAACTGGGCGGTGATTAAAAAAATTAATCACCCACTGATCACCCACTGATCACCCACTAAACCTTATCCGGCTACTGATCACCAAACAGGTCGCCACTGCGGTTTCAGTGGCCCGGTAGCACCCCTTTAATAAGTAACCCTTCAAAAGGAAAATCTCCCAAGGGCTCCTTTGAATAGGCTCCCATACAGTCATGAATCACTTCACTCAATCCGACAGGTCGAGTTGATGCGGGCGGTATAGGATAAAACTGACATCATCGGGTTTTGACGGTGCGCCAGCAACGGGTGTACTCATACGAGTCATCACGGTATCGGCAAGTCGCTTTGCTGCCTGCAGCAGTGAGCCTACCCGGATTGCCTCGATGACCTCTGAGACAAAAAGGTTGTCCCAAAGCCCATCGCTGGCCACCAGCACGGTATCACGTGGCGCCAATGCCAATGGCCCCGTCTTCTCCAACCATAGCGCAGGGTCTCCCACCATATTGTTGAGTAGATGCCGACGCGGATGAAACAATGCCTGCTTCTCATCCAGTATGCCATTGGCCTCAGCGATGCCCACGGGCGAGTGACATTGGGTTTTGAGTTTAATCCGGGTACGCTGACCCACCACCAGTGCTGCTGAATCGCCGGCGTGGTAACTGGTCAATGAATCTTGAGAAATCTCGACAATAGAAATCGTTGTTGCGCTACCAGGCAGTTGCTCGAGTAATGCCTGGTTGGCCCTTTGGATACGCGTTTCGATTACCGCATCGTTGTCTTGTGATTGGGGTTCACCCAGTATCTCGATGACGCGGGTCGCCGCCTCACGTCCCCGCGGCAAACCTCCCACGCCATCGGCAACCGCGAGCCACACTCGATCAGGCTCAAGCTGAAAAATGCCAAGAGCGTCCTCGTTGCCGTGCGGGCGGCCTGCATGGGGGCGAGTAAAGACTACGGCTTGACCACATGACAACGCCACAGACTGCGGGGATTCCAGATTGGCGTCGGCCAACAACACCAGTGAGCGCGGGGAGGGAGAAGAATTCACGTACTGGCCGGCAAGCTACTGCCACTCCATCATTTCCAGATGCTGGCAAAGCTGGCCTGCACTTCGAAACTCTCGGGCGATGAGTGAACGCTTGAGTCCCTTGCAGATATCCTTGACTTCTTGTGGCTGACGCCGGTACCAGCGCTGACCGCCCAGCGCATCGTAAAAAATGCGAATCAGATCAAATACATCATGCTGTATGTTTTCCGCGTTAGGTGAGCCCCAACTGAACATATCCAGCAGTTTCAACTCAAAACCCAGTCCGTAGCGCAGCACAATCACGTTATCGGTATGCAGGTCGCCATGATATTCGCCCACGTTGTGGATAAGCTCTATCCCCGCGGCCAACGCATGCAGCAGATGCACGGCCTGGAAAGAGTTAAGGCGACGTCCCGACTGGCGCTTGAGGAAATCGGACAACAACTCACCTTCGACAAATTCCGATACCAGAAAAGACACCGGCAAACCGTCAAAGACAAAAGTATCCCGCGTGTGGTATTGAATCACGATCGGACAGTGGCGTAACTTGTGCAATTTACGCGCATAAAAACGCAATGCCCGGTTGCCCAGATTGCGCCTTGGAAAGAATATCTTCACGGTGCGCTCGATACGTGTGCCGCACTCGCGAACCAGGTATACCTCTCCCTCCCAACCGGAACCCAGGCGTAACACAACCTCGTACTTACCGGCCAGCAGTGTCCCCCCAGATAATTTGAAACTACTGATACGCGGTGCTTTGGCTTTCATAGGCTGGTATTAGATCGATTCATTGCTGAAAGTCCAGAACCATCTGGCGGTGATCTATCCCCGCATCGATAAACACATCGCCCTTAGGGGCAAAACCGGCGCGCTGATAAAACGCCACCGCCGATAACTGTGCGCCCAGGCTCACACCGGCTAAGCCCTGGGTCCGGGCCTGATTGACCAACGCGTCCAACACCGCCCGACCCACCCCCTGTTGACGCATATCCGAGCGCACTGCCATGCGTCCGATCTTGCCAGACACCAGTATTCGCCCAGTACCGATCACCTGGTTATTATCGATCAGCGCAGCCACGTGGCAAGCGGTATCGTCCTCTCCATCGATCTCCAACTCCACCGGTACGCCCTGCTCTATGACAAATACCTGATAACGAAGAGCCGAAAGGGGCTCAGCATATTCATGCCAATCCACAATCTTTGTCTGGTAAACCATAAACGGAAGGTCTCTTTTATGCTGGGTCCAAAAAACGATTCCAAGGGCGCTCATATCGCCCAAGATCATATGTACTCTAACAGTGCCTGACTGATTGGCAGTTACGCCAAGCGGTAAATAACTTAGCCCGATGGCTTAACTGAAACACGGAGTCAAAGCAATCTGGTCAATGGTGTTTGACTCAGTTGATTACATCGAGGGATCACCGCTTTGCGGCCTGAGGTGAGCACTGGCAGCCGGCCAGCCAAAGCGCCTGAAAAAGCTAACTGCGCGGTGGTTCCTCGTCGTCGCTCAATTCATCAAACTGGGCAATGCCCTCGTCCAGTTCATGTTCCAGTTCGGTATCATCTACCTCGTTAACATCACTGGGGTCATCGGTTTCGCTCATCTCATCGTCTTCATCATCAATTGAGCGCGGCTTGATCGAGCGAGAGAAATAAAGGCCGGCTTCAAAAAGAATCCATACCGGAATGGCCAGCATGGTCTGGGAGAGGATATCCGGGGGTGTCATCAACATGCCGACGACGAAGGCGCCAACGATAATGTAGGGCCGTTTGGTCGCAAGATTCTCGGGCGTGGTCATGCCCATACGCACCATCAGCACTGTTACCACTGGCACCTCGAAAGCAAGGCCAAAAGCAAAAAAGAGCTTCAGCACAAAACTGAGGTAAGCGCTGATATCAGTCATTACCAACACACCCTCGGGCGCGGTGCTGGTAAAAAACGCAAAGATAAGGGGAAAGACAGCAAAATAGGCAAAAAGAATTCCCAGGTAGAACAACAAACTGCTGGATACCAGCAAAGGCACCGTGAGGCGTTTCTCGCGTTCATAAAGACCAGGTGCGATAAATGCCCACAACTGGTAGAGCAGATAAGGCATAGCCACAGCAGTGGCAACGGCAAAAGCAAACTTGAAAGGCACGAAAAAAGGCCCGTGCGGCTCGGTGGAGATCATCGAGTTGCCTTCTGGCAAAGCTGCCATCAGCGGCTGGGCCAGATACTCGTACAGCGTATTGGCAAAAGGTGCAGCAATGAAAAACAGCACCAATACCGCTCCTCCGGCGCGCATCAAACGGTCACGCAGCTCCAACAGGTGCGACATGAAAGTCGCGCCCTGTTGATCGGGGCGGTTAGGGGAATCGATCACTGGTCTTTCTGCTTAGCCGGTGTCGGTCTTTTCTGTGGCATCCTGCTGCAAGGTCTTGGCGGATTCCTTGATTGAATCCACTACGTCGCCCATGGCGTCATCGTCGGTAATAGACTGGGCTGCTTTGCTGACATCGTCTTTCACGCTACTGACTTCCTCGCCTAACTTGCGCATATCTGCCAGTTCACTGTCGCGGATTTCGCGATCGATATCCGTTTTGACTTCAGCCACCATGCGTCGGGCCCGACCCACCCACAAACCTGCCGTGCGCGCCGCCCGGGGCAAACGCTCCGGGCCCAGAATCACCAACGCGATTGCCGCGATGATGACGATCTCGAGAAAACCAACATCGAACATAGTGTTGCTTAGTACAGGTATTTAAGCCTTGGTGCTTTCTTTCTCGGACTCTGTCTCTTCACCAGGTTCCGCAGATTCAGCAGATTCCGCAAGGCTCTCTGGGTCAGCAGGCGATTCTGTCGTCTCAGATGATTCCTCAGCGCTCGTTGAATCTTTCATGGTGCTACGAAAACCCTTAACTGCCCCACCGAGATCAGAGCCCAGGTTGCGTAGCTTCTTGGTGCCAAAAAGCAGCAACACGATCACCAGAACGATGAGTAACTGCCAAATACTGATGCCGCCCATTCCCATAACTATCTCCTGTCCTACTCATTGCTGTCGTGCGGGGTGGGGCAAACCCCTTTCCGCACGCGGTGATTGCGACCATACCCATTGGGGAAGAGCCGCCCGTCTTTCAATATATGATAACCGCTTTCAAAAAGTCGTGGGAACTGTCTCAATTTTCAAGGCCGGTGGCGGGGCATCGGCAGTTTCAGTTACCCCCCTCGGTGTAACGCTTTTCCAGTTCTGCAAAAACCTCGGCGGGGTCGATTGAGCACCGCTGCGCTGCGACCATCGTGTGGTACCACAGATCTGCCAGTTCGCCGATCAACGCAGCCCGATCGGTCGATTGGGCTGCCAATACCACCTCTAGCGCCTCTTCACCGACCTTGCGCAGCACCGCCTCTTTGGGGCCCTGTAACAAACGGGCAGTGTACGAATGCTGTGGATCAGCCGTTGCACGCATCGCAATACGTTGTGACAGGCGCTGGACAATATGTGCGCGGTGATCATCCATCCGTCAACTGCTCGCGTACATTTCGCCTGGATCCTTAAGGACCGGGTCTATACTGTGCCAGCCATCCGCGTCCAGGCGCTGGTAAAAACAACTGGCGCGACCGGTATGACAGGCGATGCCGCCGATCTGCTCGATCTGCAGGAGGATGACATCGTTGTCACAGTCCAGACGGATCTCCCTGATCGCCTGCACGTTGCCGGATTCCTCTCCCTTGCGCCAGAGCTTGCTGCGCGAGCGTGACCAGTAGACGCCCCGGTGCGTTAGTGCGGTTTCCCGCAGCGCATCGCGGTTCATCCAGGCAACCATCAGTACGCGCCCCGTGCCTTCTTCCTGGGCAATGGCCGGAACCAACCCATCGGCGGCCCATTTCACAGCATCGAGCCAGTTGTCATCATTCATTGCATATTCACCTCTATTCCACACGCAGCCATGTACTCCTTGGCTTGGCGGATTGTGTACTGGCCAAAATGAAAGATGCTGGCGGCAAGCACGGCATCGGCACCACCCTCCTGGACGCCGCGGGCCAGGTGGCTCAGCTCGCCGACCCCACCAGATGCAATGACCGGTACCGATACGGCACTGCTGACCGCCCGAGTCAATGCCAGATCGAAGCCATCGCGGGTACCATCACGATCCATGCTGGTCAGCAGGATCTCGCCAGCGCCGCGCTTGGCCATCTGTAGCGCCCAATCTACAGCGTCCAGCCCGGTAGCGTTGCGCCCCCCATGGGTAAAAACTTCCCAGTGATCATCACAGCGTTTGGCATCAATCGCCACCACAATACACTGCGCGCCAAAATGCCGGCTGGCCTCGCTGACAAGCTGCGGGCGATTCACTGCCGCGGTATTGATTGAGACCTTATCGGCCCCGGCATGCAGCATGCGATGAATATCTGCCACCTCACGGATACCTCCACCGACGGTCAGCGGGATAAACACCTGGGCCGCGACTTCACGCACCACCTCGACCATGGTATCGCGAGCACTGGAGCTGGCCGTGATATCCAAAAAGGTGATCTCATCGGCCATCTGTTCGTCGTAGCGGCGCGCGACCTCTACCGGATCACCCGCATCACGGATATCGACAAAACGCACCCCCTTGACTACCCGCCCTTCATCTACATCCAGGCAAGGGATGATTCGTTTCGCCAGTCCCAAAATCAGTCGCCGGGGGCGTTCGCAGCTGAAGCGATTTTCTGGCCCTCGCGAAAATCCAGAGTCCCCTCATAGATCGCACGGCCAGTGATCGCGGCCTCAATTCCTGAATCCTGCACCGCGACCAGTCGATGAATGTCGTCAAGATCGCGAACACCGCCCGAGGCGATTACCGGAATCCGGATAGATTCGGCCAGTTGTGCGGTAGCCTCAATATTGACACCACTTAACATTCCGTCCCGCTCAATATCGGTATAGACAATGGCGGCGACACCATCGTTCTCAAAGTGTTGCGCCATATCGATCACATCATGTCCAGAAAGCTTGGACCAGCCATCAGTCGCAATCAAGCCATCACGCGCATCCAGGCCCACAATCACATGGCCCGGAAACTCGGCACACAGATCGCTGACAAAATGAGGTTCATTCACCGCGCGGGTGCCGATAATGACGAACTGCACTCCCGTATCGAGGTAGGCTTGGACGGTATCTTCATCACGAATGCCCCCGCCCACCTGTAACGGAACGTCGGGGTAACGCTCAGCGATAGCACGAATGACAGCCGAGTTCACCGGGGTGCCGGCCACCGCGCCATCAAGATCCACGATGTGCAGGCGTTGCGCCCCTTGCTCTACCCAGCGCGCTGCGGCACTCATCGGATCCGAATCAAACAGCGTTTCGTCCGCCATATCGCCCTGACGCAGGCGCACGCAGCGACCATCCTTGATATCAATGGCGGGAATCAACAACATGACACAAAAAGTCGGGATTTACGGAATCGGTATCAGCAGGCATTGGCAACGCGAACCCCTGCTCGGGTTTTTAGGGCAGGGCGTATTTTATCGCAACTGGGAAGCTCTGGCTGGCCCCCTTTATCTAATCCCGGATCAGCGCTCAACCTCCCCGTTCCACAATACAAAGTTCTCCAATAATTGAAGCCCCTGATGATGGCTTTTTTCAGGATGAAACTGCACGGCGAATACGTTCTCGCGCGCCACCGCCGAGGTGAACCGTACGCCGTACTCGGTCGTTCCTGCGATATCGACTGGCTCAGCCGCATCGACATAGTAGCTATGCACAAAATAGAACCGGACGTCCTGGTTAATGCCCTGCCACAACGGATGCAAGCAACGCTGCGCCACATTGTTCCACCCCATGTGAGGGACTTTCAACGCGGGGCCGGCACTATCACTCACTGGGGTAAACCGACGCACAGCCCCTGACAAAATACCCAGACCTGTCGTGCCGCCATCTTCATCGCTGTGATCAAACAGTGCTTGCAGTCCCAGGCAAATACCCAACACCGGACGGGATTCAATAGCGCCGGCAATCACATCGCGCAAACCAGCGCCGCTCAACGCATCCAGCCAGGATCCTATGGCACCCTGCCCGGGCAGAACCACATGAGTGGCGTCAGTGATGCGAGCGTGTTCTGCGGTAACCGAAACCCTGGCACCGGGGGCAACTTTTTCAAGCGCCTTGGCTACTGAATGTAGATTGCCGGTACCAAGATCGACAACCGCGATGCGCTGCATTAACCCTGCAAAGAGCCCTTGGTGGACGGCACTGTATTACCCTGGCGCTCATCATGGGCAAGCGCCATTCGTAGCGCGCGGCCAAAGGCCTTGAATACCGTTTCAGCTACGTGGTGGGTGTTGCGCCCCCGCAAAGCATCAATATGCACAGTGACCTGGGCGTGGTTGCAAAAACCCTGAAAGAACTCGCCCAGCAGATCCACATCAAAATCCCCAACCCGGGCACGCGGCCAGTCAACCCGAAACTCAAGGCCCGGCCGACCGGAGAAATCAATCACTGCCCGGCTTAAGGCTTCGTCCAAGGGTACATAGGCGTGACCGTAGCGGTTGATACCACGGGGTTCCCCGAGAGCCTGGGCGATTGCCTGTCCCAGTGTGATGCCGACGTCTTCGACCGTGTGGTGGGCATCAATATCGAGATCACCGCTGGCCTTAATGTCGAGATCAATCAGGCCATGGCGAGCTACCTGATCGAGCATATGATCAAAAAAAGGCAAGCCCGTTTGCACCGTGCTGGCGCCAGTTCCATCTAGATCGACTGATACGCTGATTTGAGTCTCGCGGGTTTCGCGATGAATTTTGGCGGTACGCGATGACATTATGCTAATACCAAAAAGAGCAAAGGGTGGGAAATAGGCCGTCGTGGCACTATTTTAGCAAAACACCCGGGTACGCCCAAAACCCGAGTCACCCGCCATCATCTAACGATGCCGTCAAAGCGTCCAGAAACAACTGGTTCTGGGACGCCGTGCTGACGGTTACCCGAAGACAATCGCTCAGCGCATCGTGGGCGCCGTGAAGGTTTTTTACCAGAATGCCGCTCTGGCGAAGCGACTCAAAAACGAGATTGCCTTTAGCTGTGGGTAAGCGAAAGAGCACAAAATTAGCCTTGCTGGGATAAGCCCTAACCCCAGGCATTGCATCCAGCGCTTTAGAAAGATCGTCCCGGGCGTGACAGATTGCCTGGGCTTTGTCTTCAAACCAGTTCAGATGTTCCAGCGCAAACTCGGCAGTTATCTGGGTCAGTGTGCTGATGTTGTAGGGCAAGCGCACCTTGTTAATCTCGTCGACCAGCGCTTTTGGGCCTGCCAAAAAACCCAGGCGCAGCGCGGCGAGGCCCAGTTTTGAGAACGTGCGCATGACCAGCACGTTATCCAACGCGCCAGCGCGGTCCATAAAAGACTCGCCGCAAAAAGCATGATAGGCCTCATCGACCAGCACAATGCCACTACTGGCGCGGGCCACCTTCTCGATCAGCGCAGGATCACAGGAATTGCCGGTGGGGTTATTGGGGCAGGCCAGAAACACACAACATGGATCATGCTGATCGATTGCACTCAATAGCGCATCACCATCCACGCTGAAATCCGAATGGCGGGGCACATCCACATAATCACAGCCGGTGATCTTGGCGATGACCTGATACATCGAGAAGCTTGGCTCCGGTGCCAGCATGACCCGCCCGGGCCCACCTACGGCCAAAGCCACCATCTGGATAAGCTCGTCTGAACCGTTACCCAGCAGCAGCGACGCCTTATCCGGTACTGAGAAACACTTGGTTAAGGTATTGATCAGAGCCTCAGCAGCGGGATCGGGGTAACGGTTGAGCGGCACGCCCGCCAGCCGTTCCAACCAGGCGTCCCGCAAACCTTCATCCCAAACGTAGGGGTTTTCCATCGCGTCCAGTTTGATGAGACCCTGAGCACTGGCGACCTGATAGGCCTTCAACTCGCGAATTCGAGAAGGTATCCAACGCTGGCAGACTGGATTTTCAGACATCTTCACCAGACCCTGCAGATTGGCCACGGTACTCGGCTGATCGGGCATGTGCCGTCAGTTTCTCGGCACGGGCCAAAGCGGATGCGACGGGTGATAATGCCGCTGCACCTGCTGGTGAGCAATGAATCACGCTGGAACGCTTCTGAAAATCATAGACCCCAAGAGGGGAGCTGAATCGTGCCGTACCGGCAGTAGGCAGTACGTGGTTTGGGCCAGCGCAGTAATCACCGAGTGACTCGCCGCTATGGTAGCCACAGAAAATCGCCCCGGCGTGGCGCACTTGCTCGAGCAATGGCTGCGGGTCCGCCACCATCAGTTCCAGATGTTCTGGCGCAATGCGATTTGCCAGGTTAATAGCCTCGCCAATGGAAGCGACCTCGATCAAGGCACCCTGGCCCGCCAGGGATTTTTCAATGATCGTGCGCCGTTCCATGCCGCTTAACAGGCGGGATATCGCCTTTTCGACCCGCTCTAACATCTGTCTATCTAAGAAAATTGCAATAGCCTGGGCCTGCTCATCGTGTTCCGCCTGGGCAAAAAGATCCATCGCCACCCAGTCGGGATCAGCCCCGGCATCACAAATCACCACGACCTCTGAGGGTCCAGCGATCATATCGATGCCGACGTCACCAAATACCTGCTTTTTTGCCGCGGCAACATAGATATTCCCGGGGCCCACAATCTTGTCGACCCGCGGCACGGTGTGCGTGCCGTAAGCCAGCGCCGCAATTGCCTGAGCGCCGCCGATGCGAAACAACCGATCCACACCCGCGAGGCGTGCACTCGCCAATACAGCCGGGCTGATCTCACCACCGGGTGTGGGCACAACCATGATGAGTTCCCCAACACCGGCAACCTGCGCCGGGATCGCATTCATTAACACCGAGGAGGGATAAGCCGCTTTGCCACCAGGCACGTACAAACCCACCCGATCCAGCGCCGTGATCTGCTGACCCAGTCGTGTACCGTCGGCTTGTTCAAACTGCCATGACGATTCGCGCTGATGCTCATGAAACTCCCGGATTCTTTCAGCTGCGGTTTCCAGGGCGGCTCGCAACTCAGGATCCAGTGACTCACTGGCCAGGCGCCACTGATCAGAAGGTATTTCAAGCTGTTCGGCGCTATCCAGTTTCAGTGCATCGAAACGCTCGGTCAGGGTCAGCAGCGCTTGATCACCCTCGTGACGCACAGAGCTGATTATGTCCCGAACCGCCTCATCCACCGACGCATCAAAGGACTGGGCGCGGTCCAACAGGGCCTCAAGTGCCGCATCAAAGCCGGGTGTGTTAGCGTCTAATATTCTCACGCTTCACTGAAGCCCAGAGTTTGCGATTGGTAGCTGTGTATCAGATGCTGACATGACGAGATGGCGCTACCCTGCGCTATTGAACTGCACTGACGAGCTGCGGGCGTGAATCCGACACCCTCTGGATATCGGCACCACAATGCAGGAGCTTCTCCTCAATGCAGTCATAACCCCGGTCAATGTGGTAAATCCGATCGATCGTAGTTTGTCCTTTTGCGACCAGGCCAGCCAGCACCAGGCAGGCCGATGCCCGCAGGTCCGTGGCCATTACCTGCGCACCCCCCAACTCATTCGTACCGTGCACTATCGCAGTGTTGCCGCGCAGTTCGATGTCCGCACCCATGCGCTGCAGCTCTTGCACGTGCATAAAACGGTTCTCAAAAATACGCTCGGTGACGGTAGCCGTCCCTTCGGCGATGCAATTCAGAAGGACGAACTGGGCCTGCATATCGGTCGGAAAGCCCGGGTACGGGGCAGTCTGCAACGCCACTGCCCGGGGTCGGCGACCTGACATATCCAGCGTTAAATGGTCTTCTCCCACTGAAATTTCAGCGCCTGCCTCGCGCAGCTTTGCCGTCACTGCATCCAGATGTGAGGGATTGACACCATGCAGACTGATTCGACCGCCGGTGACCGCACCGGCCACCAGAAAAGTGCCCGCTTCAATGCGATCCGGTATCACACGATGCGTGGCTGGGCCTAGATTATTTATGCCTTGAATCTCGATGATGTCACTGCCGGCACCATCGATACGGGCGCCCATGCTGATCAGGCAACGGGCGAGATCCACCACCTCAGGCTCACGCGCGGCATTCTCAAGTACGGTGGTACCGCGCGCCAGGGTGGCCGCCATCATCAGGTTCTCAGTGCCAGTTACTGTGACAGTATCAAAAACGATCTTGGCACCGTGCAGATATCCGTTTGCTGCACGGGCCTTGATATAACCGCCGTCCACTGAAATGGTAGCACCCATCTGCTCCAGTCCACGGACATGCAGGTCCACCGGACGCGAACCGATAGCACAACCACCGGGCAAAGAAACCTCGGCTTGACCGAAACGGGCCAGCAGTGGTCCGAGTACAAGGATGGAGGCACGCATGGTCTTGACCAGTTCATAGGGCGCGCAGCGGGAGGTCAGCCCAGACGCATTGACCTTAATCACTGATTTTTCATCTACCTGAATGCTGGCGCCAAGGCGGCCCAACAGCTCCAGGGTAGTCGTGATATCGCGCAAATGTGGCACATTGGCCACATGTAAATCCTGGTCAGTCAGCAGGGAGCTGATCAGCACTGGCAAGGCGGCGTTCTTGGCGCCACCCACGCGTACGGTCCCGCATAGCGTATTGCCGCCCCTGATAAGTAGACTGTCCAATGCGACGTATGATGTTTGGCAGGTGAAGTTGAATATCTGGCGGGGCTCTTTTTGGCCCCGTCTGATACCGGCATATTCTAACGTAACTAACAACAAAGGCGCCCAAGGGCGCCTTTAATCGCAATCTATTGAGTAACCGCTATGAGCTCGGCGTCTGCTCCAGCTTCTTTTTTAACTCGCCGTTTTCATACATCTCCATCATGATGTCACTGCCGCCGACAAACTCACCTCCGATGTACAGTTGCGGGACGGTCGGCCAGTTTGAGTAGTCTTTTACGCCCTGGCGAATCTCGTCATCAGCGAGTACATCGGCGGTTTCAAACTCGGTGTCCAACGCTTGCAGTATCTGCACCGCCCGTCCGGAAAACCCGCACTGCGGAAAATCGCGATTCCCCTTCATAAAGAGCATCACCCGATTGCCTTCTACAACTTCCTTGATTCTTTGATTTGCGTCCATAGTGTTCTCTTTGTCCTGTTTGCCCTGTTTGTTTCTGTCCAGTGCCTACTGATTATCCCTACAGTGCCGCCTTTTCTTCCGGCGTCAGCGTCCGCATCGACAGCGCGTGGATCTCAGCCTTCATACGATCCCCAAGTGCGCCATAAACCATCTGGTGCTGTTGTACCCGGTTTTTTCCCGAAAAATCAGCACAAACGATCTCGGCTTCAAAATGGTGTCCATCGCCCGATATTTCAACCTCGGCGCCGGCAAGGTTGCTCTCGATCCAGCCCTTGATGTCTTCTGGTCTAACCATCTTGAATAACCCCTGAAAAATTAACCCGAATTCTTTACTTGAAATCAGCGGTTTTTAACTGCAGTGATTCTATCAGCGCATCCAGGCCATTGGTATCGATGTACTGGCCGTACTGGTTGCGATAACTCAATATCAGACTGATCCCATCGATCTGAATGTCGTAAATTTTCCAGGCCCCGCTTTTCTCAAGCAGGCAGTAATAATCCACCGGAATCGGCGCCTGTCCCGGTATCACGAGATCAGTCGGCACCACAGCAATACGCCCGCCACCTTTTAGATTGACAGGCCGGTAGCGAAGTTCCTCCTGACCGGTGTACTCGAACATCGCCGTAGCGTAACTGCGAATAAGCAGATCTTTGAAACCCACTGTAAAGTGCTGGCGCTGCACCTCGCTGGCGCTTTTCCAGTGACTACCCAGAATCAGCTTGGAGACCTTGCCCAGTGCAATATGCGGCACCACGAGTTTGTCGACCATCGTGTACAACGCCCCTTCATCGGATTCCAACTCCAAGCGCCGTTCGCTAAGCTCTAAAATCAAGCCCGACACGGTGGACCGAATCATCTCGTCCGCAGAAGGGGCGGCCTGAACAGCCGAACTTATGGCGCCAAGCGCTAGTCCCGCCAGCGCTGGGCACAAACGGCAACGCCACAAAAAAGACAAAAATGTAATCAAGTCAGGTGGTTCATTCAAACAGTTCGGATGGTTCCGCTATTGTGCGGATTTATGACAGCGACCACAAATGGCATTTTGCTGTCAGTGTCAGAAAGGTCGACTCAGCAGGATCAGTCGAGGCAATAAGGTCAGGGCGGCAAACAGCGCTAGGGCCATGCCCAAAGCGGTAAGCAAGCCAAAGAATATTGTCGGCAGAAAATTCGACAACACCAGTATGGAAAAGCCCGCGATGATAGTGATTGCGGTATAGAAGATGGCCCGGCCGATATTGGCGTGACAGTAGTGCAAAGTCTGTACGTAATTACCCAAACGGGGATACTCGTCGCGAAAACGGTAGATGTAATGGATGCTGTTATCGACCGCGATGCCCAGGGTAATTGAAGCGATGGTAATGGTCATCATATCCAATGGGATACCGCCCCACCCCATCAGTCCAAGGATGATCGCTGCCGCCAGCAGGTTAGGTACGATACCAATCACAGCGAGCTTCCATGAACGAAACAGGATCAACAGCATTATTGCAATGCCGAGCATCACCAGGCCGAGGCTCAATATCTGCGAGCGGTACAGACTCTGCAGCATGTTGTTGTACAGTACCGCCAACCCGGTCAACTGGAAACTGTCCTTCGACAAACCCACCTGTTCGACCAGGCCCAAACGGATCCCCTCCAACAGATCGTTGCGGCGCAGATCGGTTAGCGAGTCGCGAATTCGCGCCGTTACACGCGCCTCGTTATTCTCTATCGAAACATATGGACTCAGCAGCGTTTCCTTGAGTGCTTGAGGCATCCGTTTGTACAGCACTGCCAATTCGAAGGTATCAAAGGTTTCGTCGCTGATCGCCTCGCCCACCCGGATCAACGAGGCCAGCGACAATACCTGGCCCACACCGTAGCGGCTCTGAAGAAAGTCATGCACAGCCTTGATCGTGTCGATCTTTTGCGACGTGAACCAGTAATCCGTCGGATCCCCTTGTGAAACGCTACCCAGCAGCAACTCCAACTCGTCCTCGTCATTACTCTTTGTAGCCTCTGCCACCGACTCGTCTTCGAAACGCACCACGACATCCAACGGTGTAGTCCCGCCCAGTTTGCGATCGATCAATTTCAACCCCTGATAAATCTCAGTATCGGTGGAGAAATAGTTGACGAAACTGTTCTCCACCTCAAGGCGGGTAATACCCACGGCGCTAAACAACGCCAGCGCGAACGATACTCCCAGCACCACAAGTCCGCGTTCGGCCGCAAGGTGTGACAGCCAGCCGGTGAATGAGGCTGCCGGCGCGGCGCGCCCAGCGGATGGCGCCGAGCCGAGCAGGGTTAGCGCCGCCGGAAAGAGCAAGAAGGAAACAGCAAAAGTCACTGCCAGACCGATAGACATCATCCAGCCGAAATCGATCACTGGCTTGATGCTGCTAAATACCAGAGAACCAAAGGCCAAAATAGTGGTCAGTGCGGTATAAAAGCATGGCCACACCATCTTGCACATAGTGGCCAGCACCAGCTCACGATGTGATGATCCCGGCCGGTCCAGAGCCAACTGGCGGTAGCGCACCACCAGGTGCACATTCATCGACATGGTCAGAATCAGCATCAACGATATGAAATTGGATGAGATCACAGTGACCTGCCAGCCGACCCATCCCAGCAGCCCGATCATCGTCACGCCCGCGTAGAGGCAACTGGCCAGTGGCAGCAACACCCAGCGCGGGGAGCGGAAAATAACGCTCAACATGCCAACCAGAAAAACGAAAACCCCAAAACCAAACATCATTAAATCCTTGCGGATAAACGTGATCATGTCATCAGCAATCATCGAAACGCCGCCCAAGTACAACTGACCAAGATCGTCGTAACCTTCCATGACCTGGCGCAGGTGAACAATCGTATCGTGATTGCTCTGGTCTACACTTGTCTTAAGCGCCCGGTATTGGAGTCGAACTTGATCTAGTCGCGCCCTTTCAGCAGGACTGGCTATGCCGTCACGAACTCGTGCGGCGAGCGCTCGTTTTTCATCCTGAAGTTCGCGAAAACCAGGGGTATCTTCAAGGTTTAACTGAAGCGCCGTGGCGGCGCCGTCGACACTGATAACAAGCTCGGAGAACACCGGGCTGGCAGTCAGTTCCTCGCGGGCCTTTGCGAGATCGACCCCGGTGTCACGCAGAGTACGATACTCGCCACTAAGCTGCATCAAAGACGACTCTCCCTGGGCCAACAGCGGAGCATCAAGCAGGGAAACCACCGATTCAATACCTCCCACTGCGCCGAGATCTTCGGCCAGGCGGGCAATGCGTTTGAGTGTTGCCGGCGTAAACACCCCATCATGCGGAGTCAGCGCAACCACCAGGAAACTGCGTGAGCGGTAACGATCCGACAGATCGCGAAATACCTGCAGATCGTGATCATCTTCCAGCAGCAAGGAATCCGCCGAGGCATCAAGGCGAAAATCACGCGCTTGCCAGACAAAAAACCCCAGCACCAGCGCCAGCGCCAGTAGCACCAGCAGTGGCCGGCCGAGCACCCACGCATCGTAGCGCCGAGCGAACTGGTCCATCATGCGTCTAGCAGGTCAGCAATCATGCGTGCCTCTTTGGCATGGTGGTAGGCAAGCGCTGGGTCGGTCAGTATCAGGGCGCCACCACCAGGCAGTGTGTCCTGCACTGTCTGGATGACCTCCCGCAAGACCGGTAGCGCGCCGTGGGCACAAAAAGCAACCGTGTAAGGGGAGGGCACCAAAGATGCGCCTTCGCCAACATGCCAGCAGTTACCAAAACCGGCCGGAATTGCATCGGCAGTTACTCCGTCGACACAGATCGCCACTTGCGGAAAATCTTGGCGCAACGTGTCAAGTGCGGCCCAATCGGGAGCTGAGCCCGGCTGGGATGTGAAAAGCAGCGCATCCAGTTGCCCGGCGAATGATTGGGCCAGTGATCTGGCGAAAGAAGCTCTCGCCTGACCCCCGCCCCCATCAGGGCCTGTAGGACCAATTTCAACGATAAAACGAAACTCGGGATCCGTGTCCTCGACCCAGTCCTGCGCCCTTGCAACGTTCACCTCATGCATAGTATCAGCCGGTACCAGTACCGCACGCAGATGATTAGCATACCAGGACAGTTGCCATTCCACCGGCAGATCCGGATCATAAAATGCCTCATTCCAGGCGGGATAAATCCACCCACGAGTGCCAATTTGCAATGAAGTCTGCATCAAAGAACGTTAGACCATCTCGCTCAAGCCTTTCCTTTAGAATAACCCGGATTGAACCCTATGCTTCGTGGTATTCGCAAGATCAGCAATCCTTTGAGTAATTTCCCGGCATGACCGAATCCCCTTTTGTTGCCGATGGCCGCGCGGTAATCGCGCGTGAACACCAGGCCCTGGCAGAATTGGGGCAGCGGCTGGACGACAATTTCGCCCGTGCCTGCCATGCCCTGCTGGAATGCGCCGGCCGGGTGGTGGTCGTCGGCATGGGCAAATCGAGCCATATCGGTGGCAAGATCGCCTCTACCCTGGCAAGTACCGGCACACCCGCATTTTTCGTCCACCCAGGTGAAGCCAGTCACGGCGATCTGGGGATGATCATGCCCGGGGACCTCGTCATCGCTATTTCCAACTCTGGTGAAACCCCAGAAGTACTCACCATCCTGCCTATCATAAAACGCATGGGTGTTACGCTGCTGGCGATGACCGGGCGCACCGCATCCTCGCTTGGCGCGGCTGCAGATGTCTGTCTGGATGTCAGCGTCGAGCGCGAAGCGTGTCCACACAACCTCGCGCCCACGGCCAGCACCACTGCAACGCTGGCCATGGGCGATGCTCTTGCAGTTGCGGTACTCAAAGCACGCGATTTTAGTGCTGACGATTTTGCCCGCTCGCACCCCGGTGGAGCACTCGGTCGGCGACTGCTGGTGTATGTTCGGGACGTCATGCATACCGGTGACGCTCTGCCGTTGGTGACCCACACGACATCACTGCTTGATGCGCTGGCCGAGATGTCAGCCAAACGCCTGGGCATGATCGGCATCATTGATGATGACGGCCTGCTTTGTGGCATCTATACCGATGGAGATCTTCGGCGTTCGCTGAACCAGGGTGTAGATGTCAACCGTTGCGAGGTGGGCTCGGTCATGGTGCAAAAACCTCACACCATACCTGCAACCACCCTGGCGGCCGAGGTGGTAGAGCTGATGCAGCGTCATTCGATCAATGGGGTTTTCGTGGTGGACGCTGACGGCCGGCCAGCCGGCGCGCTGAATGCGCTGGATCTGATCCGCGCTGGAGTCTTCTGAATCCGTGCGCCGCTACCTTGAGCGAATGGTCTTGCTGGGGGTGCTGGGCACTATGGCAGCACTTGGTATTTGGCTGCAGGTCAGCCTGTTGGAGCCCCCTGCGGTCAAGCCCGCGCTGTCCTCGACACATGAACCGGATTACTACATCCAGAGTTTCACAGCGACAGGCCGCGACGAAGCTGGCGTTATCTACGTACTCAAGGCACAGCGCTTAGTGCATTTCCCGGACGACAACACCTCGCTGCTGGATGCTCCGCGCCTCGTGCAGTATCAGGGCGATCAGCCCTTGCGCCATACCACCAGTGAGTCCGGCTGGCTGTCGGGCGATGGCAACGAGGTGCTGCTCACCGGCAACGTCAAGGTCACCCAGAACCCCAGCGAAGGGGATCCCGGCAGCGTTACCCATACCGAGCGCCTGACCGTTCGCCTCGAACGCGGTGGCTAAACCAACTCCGCCGAACAGGTTTGGTAAAATTTAGTTATGCACCGTGCTGTGATCCTTCTGCTGGCCTGTTTCGCCCTAACGCCACTTAGCGCCCTGGCACTGGAGTCGGATCGTGACCAAAGTGCGTTGATTGAAGCCGATGAAGTCGAATTGGATTTTGGCAGTGGCAAGCGAATCTACCGGGGCAATGTCTCTGTCCGCCAGGGCACCATCCGTATCCTCGCCGACGAGATAGAACTTTTTTACCGCGGCGAACAACTGGACCATGCGGTGGCCAAGGGCAACCCTGCTGTTTTCCGCCAGAGGCCCGAAGGCAAAGATCACGACATTATCGGCACCGGCCAGACAATTGAACTGGACGAGGTCCACAATATCGTTACCTTCATTACCGATGCCCAGCTAAGGCAAGGCCGGGATTCGATCGAAGGTCAGCGCATTGTGTACGATATGGCTCGGGACCGAATGAAGGTGCGTGGCGGAGTCACGGCACCGACCCGTACAACCCGTGCTGGCGAAGATGCACCGACGGTCATCGCCCAGGGGGATTCAGGCCGGCCCCGGCTGGTTATCCAACCTGATGCAAAAAACACCAGCAACACGGCAACAACACCTTCTATCACTACAGCGAAGGTTGAGACTGTAAATACATCTGATATGCGTTATATCGGCAACAAAGGAGCAACGGTTTTTGCCCAGCGCAGCGTGACCGCCCCCCAGTTGGGCACCCTGGCGGCTAACACCCCGGTACGGGTATTGCGCTCTGGCGACGGCTGGGCCCAGATTAGCGCGCCCCGAGGAATAAAAGTCTGGATTTATGGAAAATTCGTTTCATCCAGTGCAGGTGTTGGAGTGGTGACGGGTTCGCGAGTGCGCCTGCGTTCCGCTCCTTCGACCGGAACAGGCTCAACGGTGACCGGTGAAGCCAACCAGGGACAGAAGGTCTGGGTTATCGCGGTGCGCGGCGACTGGAAACAGATTGAGCCCCCGGCAAATTTCAGGGCCTGGATACCCAGTGCCCGAATTCACAAGCCCGGCAAGACCGAGCAGTGGCAAGATGACTGGCGCAAGCTGGCACGCCCTGGCACGACGGATTAGACGGATTAAATGCACCAGCCCCCCGCCATGCGGGCGGCAGATGGCACCCTGATGAGCACACTTACAACCCGAGGATTGATTAAGCGCTTCGGTGGCAACGTGGTTGTTGATGAGGTCGACCTTGAGGTCAACGGCGGGGAAGTCGTCGGCCTTCTGGGGCCAAACGGCGCCGGCAAAACCACCTGCTTTTACATGATCTGCGGTCTCGTGCGCCGTGATGCCGGCAGCATCTGGCTGGATTCAGAAGATATCAGCACTTTACCAATGCACCAAAGAGCGCGAAAAGGTATTGGCTACCTGCCGCAGGAGCCCTCTATTTTCCGTCGCCTCACGGTGCGCGAGAACCTGCTTGCTGTCCTTGAAGCTCTGCCTGATCTGGCTCGTGCAGACCGGGAACAGCGAGCAGACGAGATGCTGGAACATTTTGGCATCGCTCACAAGGCTGGCGACTATGGTTACAGCCTTTCTGGTGGCGAGCGGCGCCGGGTCGAAATTGCCCGAGCCGTTTGCCTGCGGCCGGCATTCATGCTGCTGGACGAACCCTTTGCTGGAATCGACCCGATATCGGTTGGCGATATCCAGAAACTCATCGCGGACTTGCGAGATATGGGCATCGGCTTGCTGATCACTGACCATAACGTACGGGAAACATTGAATATCTGTGACCGCGCCTACATCCTGACGCAGGGCCGAGTCCTGACTTCCGGAACCTCCGAGCATATCCTCGCACATGAAGAGGTGCGCTCGGTCTATCTCGGCACGAGTTTCCGCTTGTAGCTGTGTCGCGGCTCTACGACCCGGTACAGGGAAAAAATTGAAACAGGCGCTTCAAATCGGTCACAGCCAGCGGCTGCAGTTGACTCCCCAGTTACAGCAATCGATCCGCCTTCTGCAGATGTCGTATGCCGACCTGACTCAGGAAATCAGCGGCGCCATGGAGTCGAATCCATTTCTTGAGGAAGCTGAATCCACCGGCCCGGATGCCCCACTCCCAGATCTGCCCGTCGTCGATACCGATGAGGAATCGGCACTAGAAGACGGGATCCATGCAGATCGGGATGACCCCAACGAACACTATTGGGACAGCACGGCAACTTCAGAGCGCCGCTGGGACCAATCTTCGCAGGCTTCGTCCAGTTTCGACCCGTTTTCGAGTGTTTCTGTCAGTGCTGAGTCACAATGGCAAAACCCCCCTGACGGCATGACGCAGGTCCTGCTTGGCGAACTGGCATTGCACCGCCTGAGCGAATCTGATCAGTGGATTGCCCGCGCCCTGATGTGGGATCCTCTAGAGTCGACCTGCA
>JGI24917J38488_100325_pt1 | contig 43208 bp, 41 predicted proteins | sample LinPfosmplate5_FD_38488 | JGI IMG/M metagenome (IMG submission 38488)
CGAGCTCGGTACCCGGGGATCCCACAACATACCTGCAAAAGTTTGACCTCGAGATGAACCGGGATCTGCTTCTATCTCACCATCCCACGCAGTTCAACAAGAACGACACGGAGATATCCCTATTGTGCCAGGTGACGCGAAACGCATCAAATAACGTGATTGACCCGCTGCACAAGACCACGCCATTCTTAACGAAATACGAAAAGACCAGAGTGCTCGGTCAGCGCGCCAAGCAACTCAACAGCGGATCAAAACCATATGTGGTTGTTCCCGACCATGTTATTGACGGATACATCATCGCACAGATAGAGTTGGCGCAGAAACGCATCCCATTCATCGTTGAACGACCCATTCATGGCGGCGGGAGCGAATACTGGCGTGTACGCGATTTAGAAATATTGTAAATAAATAGTCACAACAAAATGATATTGTTTTTTTTGTTGTGATATATCATAGACATGTCTCAAACACCAACTCAAGAACAATTACAAGACGGGTTTATGCACGATTTTAATAAGTCTCTTGGAGAAAAACCAAAACCATCCGTTACACTTCCTCCTCAGCCAGATATGAATCAAGTGCTAGAAGACTTGAAAAAACAAGGCGATGGATGGGGTGACAATCTAGGGAAGAAGGGAGGCAGAAAATCACGTTCGGCGCGTAAGAAACGCAGAAAGACGAAAAAGCGAACGCATAAAAAGAGAAAGACAAAAAGATCAAAGAAACGACGCGCAACACGCAGCGCATAAGGTGTTGTAAATACTCACAACAAAAATAATATTGTTTTTGGTGTGATAAATATATAAAAAATCAGAGCGTGGTTTCGATCCACGGTCCGCTGGCTGACTCTCCTTTATAGGTTATGAGACCAGTGCGCTGCCTCTGCGCCACTCTGATAGTGTAATAAGCCCCCTTCCTTCGCTTACTACTGTGAGACACCTGTTCGATTTAAATCGATTAAGTTTAGTTTTTTAACTCAAATGTCTTCTAACGCATTATTTTGTTAAACGAACCGTAAATGTTGTAGTGTTTTTATCTTTTGAATGCTTTTTTGAACCTTATGTATCCGCATCAAAATTAAACAGTTCCTACTGGTTCTTGGGGTGGTATGTCTCTCCATTTCCTCTTTTCGGGATACTGATACGAATACGACAGTCCCTCGGGGCTTTGGTGGGGTGCCCCTATTACCCCAGTATAATAACAGAGTATTCTTTAAGTAGGTTTCATATGTAATATATAAATTACATATAGAACATTTACTGCATACCCATAAGAAAAATAGCAACAATAGTTCGAATAACATTTAACACTTCCATCGCGAACCACAGTCAATACAACTCACAAAGGTCGTCATCGGCTCATCCGCCGAACGCGTCTGCATCTGGTAGTAAGTACATTTTTTCGACTTGCATTTCCTGCAAGTAAATGTATCGGTTGCGGCCTCGATCTGGGTGTCATACTTTGTCTTGTCGCGGACAATCTTCTTCTGAATAAGCGCGTCCCATTTATCTGGAAGCATCTCATGGTGGCTCATACACGCAAATGCTTGCGCGGTGATAGAGTTGTCTTGCAACTGTTCTAGAATTGTAGGGTTTTGCAGGTTTGTGTAAACAGTACGCAGACGGTCGACATAGAGTTGGACAAAATGCTCGTTGTCCCATTTACGAACCACCTTACGACCAATGGCTTCCTTGAGAGCATGATTATATACACCGATCTCTAAATTCACGCTCCTCGTTTTGTTCTTCATGTAGATGTCAAGCCGATCACGCATATTGATTCGAAATTGTGGGGGGTTGTCAATCTTCATCTTGATGGGGACTGTCGAGTAGGTAGTATATATATAATTTACACAATGTTTATATGCATTCAATTCTGACAAGGCTACTCCGTCATTCAGGGAGATATTCCTCTTCGATGAGTTCCGATACGTCACTATCGTTATCTGTTTCTGGATCGACAGCGGATATATTGTTCACGATGTCATGACATACTGGATCCACAGGCTGCATACCATCGTCTGTTACGTGTTCATGTACAGAGACATTTTGACCGGTCTTAGTATAATAGGTTGCAATCAACTCTGAGGACCCGGAAACCAACATGGTGTTTATATTCGTCCAAAACTCAACGTCTAGCGATTCAATTATAGCCACCCCCGGGGTGGTATTATGTTCGACGTATAACACCAAAACACAATTCCCAAAAAGGGGGGTGTTATTCAGAGGCAGAGGGAAACTGTAGTTATTTTCAAATCCTATGCGCCCCACGTCTTTTCCGTACGCAGAAACAGTGTAGGTTTTGTCACCCATAGTAATACACCAGTCGCATCGTTTCTGAAAATTTGATTCAGATTTGAACCCACACCTCTTGTATAATTCAGATTCATTGTAGGTCTTTACGCATAATGGCTTCAATGTACCAGCCTTTTCAACAATCAATACGCCAATGTTTGATGTCATCGTCTACTCCTTATACACCAAACGGTTTAGATGCTTTTATGGGTAGTATTGCAATGCCAAAGATATATATCACAGATTTTCACCCATCCGAAATTGTACACAAATGGGTAGATCTCGACCCATATTACGTGAAAAAAACAACCTCTGACATGATTTACTCCGATGAAGGAATTTACACAATGCGAGGCAGTCGTCTATTTAGGGTGTTTCCCACAGATGTTCAACCAAATATATTCGATGAGGGGTTTACAGTAGATGGTAGTTATTTTGTGGAGAAGGAGGTAGATTCGCAAGTTCCATATGATCACCTCCGTGTCCGAAAAGAACTGCTACATTTTTGCGTGGGAAAACGGTCTGGAATACACCTGATTGTAGAAGGAACCTATACCAGAACAGCATCTGTTATAGGAGCAGTAACCACCCAACATCTTGAAGACAAGTATTATAATTTTACACCCACAGACATATATTTTTTTACACAAGAAAAGAGCGTAGACAATAAGTTATTTGTCCAGGAAGTTAATGTTCTGCTATCTATAGTACGCTAAAATACGAGCATCGAATGGTTTTTTTTATCGTGATAAAGATAGCGATCGTGTCGTTATTATTGATTTATGTAGCACATCTTGTATGGGGGTATTATACGATGGATATGGATACAGTCCCTCCTGGTAATGGAGAGGAGAGGACAAATAGCGCGCTACGCGACTCAAAGAGAATGTACGAAGATATGGCACGAGTCATTCAACTTGGGGAACGATCGCGTCCGATAGATACTCTAGGAGATCCATCTCAGATCACTACGCCTGAATTCAATGAACCCGTTGCCCCCCTATATGAAACCGATGAGAAGGAAAATATGCAGAAAGAACTACAGGATTTTATGAATAATATGACGTAATTGTATCATGACTCCATTATGGCTCACGTGGAAATTGATTTAGACATGTCATATGTACTACTATATATAACTATCGTCAACCATGAATCGTCCAGATACATCACATGGCCGCAGTCAAGGAGGTCGACCACAGAAAACCCAACAATTCCAGCGCCAGCAACAACAAATGCGACAACAACAACAAACACATCATAATCAAAAAAAAACACGTATGCGTGCAGAAATTCCTGTTCACAAACGCGAAGATCAACCCATATTGACAGGACTTCCACATGTTCATTTCCTCAAAGAGACACCGGGACATCAACATGTTCATCACGCAGACATCGTCGTCGCCATTCCGGAGGGACAGAGATGTCTTTTGTGGTTCACCAGCACTTCCTCGGCACTGACAACCGGTGATGAAAACTCAGAATCCATGAACAGGTGTGTTCTCATCGAACTGAGCGATGCAAACCGCATGGGTAAACGATACCCTATAAAGGCATGTTTCCACACCAGTTTAGCATATGGTAGCGGAACCGTTGTCATGGGCACGAGCTCACGTATCGCAAAATTGAAAACAATCGCAGTACATGACATATTTTCCTACAAAGGAACCCCATACAACAACACGAATTACATGGATAAACTGCGTCTGTTTGATTCATTGTTCCGTCACGAAATTCGACAAGTTAGTTATTTCCCAGATCAGGTTGTTATCGGTCTTCCTCTGATCGCTCCAGGAGATATACCTCACGACGAGTTGATCACTCATCTCCGTTCTGCCCCGTACCCGGTAGCCGCAGCACAGTATCGATATATCAATCGCAAGGATAACTCCGTAGTGAATGTATCTATGTCCAATATGATGATAACCCCTGTTGAAAAGACTACCGAAAAAGATAATACTTCATCTGTCAAATACATCGACTATCGAGCCATCCGCAACGGGAGAATCCGAGTTCCGGATGCGGTGTTCTCGGTAACACCAGACATTCAAAACGATGTATATCGTCTCGACACTAGTGCAGGATACCATGGGTTTGCCGCTATCCAGAGTTACGAGACCAGCAAATTTATGAACAAACTGTTTAGGAACATCAAAGAAAATGGAAACTTGGATCTCCTAGAGGAAAGCGACGACGAAGACGACTTCGAGAACGTTGCCGAAGACAAATATGTTCATATGGACAAGACATTCCGACTGCTCTGTCGCTACCTGCACAAGATCAATAAGTGGGAGCCATATAAGATCGCGGATCGAGGGCGACAGATTGTAAATGCGACCGAGGTGAATGGAGTGGGTCGCGATACTGACTCCCATGCATGAGGAAACGCATCACCATAATAATAATAATATTAACATATGATATATATACGAGTCATCATGTCCAAAACCGAACTAGCCAAACTGACCAACGGCGTCAACGCGTTGAAGAGAATGGCCGCGAGATTACTATCCACACCCAAGAAGGCCAAGAAGGCCAAGGGAACCAAGAAGGCCAAAGGAACCAAGAAGGCCAAGGGAACCAAGAAGGCCAAGGGAACCAAGAAGGCCAAGAAGGCCAAGGGCTCCAAGAAGACAAGAACGAACCAGAAGGGTGGTAGCACTATTTCTTATACGATGCCTGGTAGAATGCTCAGTTCTTCCGAAAGCAGTATGGCTTCCCCCGCACCCATTGCGGCCAGCGATGGGCACGCGTTCTACGACATGTCTAATACGAAAGGCGCTGGATCCTTTATCTAATCGCTACTAGATGAACCATATTATTACCATTATGTTATCGCGACCAACTTGGTCGCGATAACCACTACGACTTACACAAACTCATTTCTTCAGCGAAATAAAACACTCGGAAAATATGGTGTCTTCGGTACCGATTTTCCCTGGCTCCAGTTCCATATCCAAATCCGCGCTCAATGTCGATCCCCCTAACCCGTTACGATTGAGCATGGCGATCACCGACTCGTGCGTATTCGCACCCGCACCCGCACCCGCACCCGCACCCGCACCCGCACCCGCCTTCGCCTTCGCCTTCGCCTTCGCCTTTACAGGTGTTCGCTTATTTGTCCACTGCGACACGTCGGGTGTATACGCATCGAACGATGTCTGCGCAATGGTATATCCATTCTTTTTGTAGAACGCGCACCGCTTGTACCACTGGCGTACAAACACCTCATGACTGTCGATGATATCCACCACAATAGGAGTGGTGTGCTTCTGACGGAGAATGCGTCCCACCGCCTGCTCGATATCTGTCTTGGGCGTCGCCATTATGAGCGTGGTCAGCGTCTTGATATCCAACGCCTCCGACGCCATGCTATACGTGGCGATGATCACTTTTTTCCCTTCACTCTCTTTTAGCGCTGCCTCCTTCATGCCTCCAACGTAGTATCCCACGGTCGCGATCTCGCGGTCGCGAATGGCGTCGTGCAGATATTTCAACACCGATTTATTATGCGCCAAAATCATGATCTGCTGTTCAGGGTTCTCTGCTACCATATCACTTAGCACGCGCAAAATGAACTCCGATCGCGGTGAAAACGCGCACAACTTGACAATCATCGTGCTGTACTTGACCTTGCCCATGTAATCGGTCTCCACGCGACTGAACTCGGTGTCGGTACTCCTGTATTGAATAGCCCGCACAGTGACATCGTGTTCCTCGTCGCGCTCACCCTTGTACACCACATCACCGAGAAACATCTTGAATACTTTGGTGGTTCCATCCTTACGATTCATCGTGGCGGACAACCCCATTGTATATTTGGTCACCACCTTGAACAATGCGCATGAAAACACTTCACTTGATATATGATGTACCTCATCGATCACCATCAACCCAAACGATGAAAAGGTGCTGTCGGGGTAGTCTTTCATAGACAGGGACTGTAGCATCCCGATGACGATGTCCTTGTTCTCTACATCCACCGTCGATCCCTGGATTTTGCCAACGCGTGCGGTAGGTAAAAACTGGTGGATGCGCTCGATCCACTGGTTTAGGAGAAATTCCTTATGAACAATTACCAGAGTCTTCACGCGCAACTGAGCGCAGATGTATAGCGCCAATGTCGTCTTTCCGTACGCGCAGGGGAGTTCGAGAAGACCACCTCCACCCTGTATTGGATCTTTTGCGACATGCTCCAAATAAGCATTCACTACCGGCACTTGGTTATCGCGCAACTCGCCCGCGAAGGGGACTGTTATCTCATCTCCTTGCCCCACGCGCATCTTGGGAGCAAGCCCGTACGCCTTCTCACCAAAGTGACGAGGCATATAGATACGTTGTCCCGATTCACGAAAAACTGGGAAGGTACGCATGGGGACATTCGGTCCAAATCCACCCTGTGACTGCGGTTTAGCGATCAAGGTCTTCTTCAAATCGGCAATCTCGGTGGCTGTTAAGTCAGACTTTTGCACAGAGTATCCCTTTGTTCCTAGACACGCATTGGGTTGCTGAGGGGAAGTAACTATTTTTGGAGCCTTTGTTACAGGAGGCACTCTTATAACTTTATTTGATTTCATATTGGAGTGAATGTAGATTATACTATAGGTAACTACATGATATATGCCCCAGCCTTTACACTGTTTCGATCCAATGTTCCATAGTTGAAGTTGTCGGGGTACTTCGCCACAAACCAGGTCGGATAGAAGTAAATATAATGTTGATGTAGAATATACACATGAACTCCCATATGGTCGACGTAAAGAAACACGGTGTGAGTATTTTGGCTAGCGCAATATGCGTTATCGTAATATTATTCGACTCATCGCTCCCCCGCGAGATCGTTGATGGGGCACAAACAAGCACAGGTAAGGTAGTCATGGCGCTGATCCTTATCGCCATGTTCGCGTCCGTTCACCCCATCGCAGGCGTTTTAGCCATATTGGCGTTCTGGAAAATATCCGTCGCCGAATCTCATGGTAGCAAGAATGTTCGCTTCGAGGATGACAAGTCAAATACCACAGACGTATCTGGCACCGGCGCAGACGACATGCCTCAATACAATAACGCAGACGCCGTTGTTTCTGGAGACATTGGAGGAACCCTAGAGGAGGAGGTCATCTCGAACATGGCCCCTTTAAAGGAATCGGTCGGCGCGCCATCCACGGAAACCTATGTTCCTATATTGGATACGAGTATCACCGCTTCCAATGTGGGAGAGGTATAATACATATATGGTTAAAAAAAATAAACCATGGCAGCATACTGTTGTCATTGTGTAAATAATAAATACCGATCTGATCAATCAGATAAGTATTTATTTTATGAACAGAGGTGGAATCACTTAAGAAGAGGACTGTGTGCTGAGAAGTTTGAATAATCCGTAAATAATGATGGAAAAGACTACGACACCAACCATCATTAGCAGCAGAGATATAAGAATCTCCCCATCCTTCGTGTTGAACATACCACTCTTCTCGTGCTTTACCGTTACTGGTTTGGTTTCCTCATCGACGCCTACTGGACGACAGTCGATATAGATCTCGTCGTCGCCTTTAGACGATGTAAAGCCTTCATAGATAGAGGTGTTTAGGGGTGTCGTCATTAGATGCATTCCTGTAAATCCTTCTTGTTCTCCGCCTTTATGTACTTTGGATATTTTTATTTTTTGATCACTTGTGTAATACTTAGCGATATCCAGATCGGTACCGCCACGAGTCGACCACATGGGGGACGATCCAATATTGAATAGGTCGTCGAACAGCGTATTCTTGTCTTCCGTCTTGAGTCCTTGGACTGCACGCAGAATGATGTACTTGTCGCCTCTATGAGAGATGGCGTAGTAGTATTTGTCATCATCAGGGATAAAATCGCTAACGTTGATGTCGGTCAGTTGCGTACTGGAGTCACCTGTGTACGGCTGATAAGTCTTCAGTTGGTTCGTGATGGAATGGATCAGTTCCGATCCAACTGTGATTGGAAAACTTCCTTGGTCACCCACCGCGACAAAGGGGATAAGGATATGTATAATCTCGGCATTGTCTGTGGGTCCGCGCATGAACTCCATATGAACCACTGCATCGGGTTCGACGTTGTCAATCATGACTCCCGCATGGTTCAGAAAATCAATGGTAGTCATTCCTATACCTTTGTATGACTTGCCTGCGAATGTCACCTCGTTCGGACGGGGATTGCTGTAGTTCATTTGAATAATACCTCCATACTTGTTCTTTCGCCAGCGTAGAGAGACGTCATTGGTATATGTATTGATAGCAAACTCACATTCTTTAGTACAATCTCCTGCACGTCCAGATTTCACTGCGCTAAACGTATTCTTCATCGTTACATTCAGTGCACACAATAAAAGTGTGTACATATTATATCAAGATCGCAACAATGAAGTTGAGTAGAGGCAGAGTATCGAAACTACTTAAGCAAAAAGCTCACACGCGGAAAAATCGCAAAACGAAATCCAAGTCCAAGAAGAGACGACATGCGAAGACATTTAGAAACAATGTTAATGACCAACTTTTGCATAAAATTACCATAAAAAAACGTCGACGACACCGTAAGAACATGCGAGGAGGTTTATTTGGAATGAAAGACATGGGTATCACAACTAGAATGAGTGCAGCAAAAGACGCAACTAAGGCTAAAATGATCGCGGCAAAGGATGCCGCTAAGGAAACACTGACAAAAGACAGAGGAATCAAGGCAGCACTGACAAAAGACAGAGGAATCAAGGAAGCACTGACAAAAGACAGAGGAATCAAGGAAGCACTGACAAAAGACAGAGGAATCTTAACAGGTATGGGGTTGAAAAAAACGGAAGAAACTACCGAGGCAACGGAACCCACCAGTGAAGATGATAACGCATCTGAAGATACCGATGCACCAACAACTGAGACTGAAGATGCCAACAAGAAGGCACTTGTCGAGGCAAAGAAGGCGCACACCGACGCAAAGAAGGCCCATAACGATGCAAAAGAGGTCTTAAAGAAGGCGAAGCAAGATGCTGGTGAAGGTTCCGGATCAGATTCAGACTCGGGTTCAGATTCAGGTTCTGATTCTGATTCTGATTCTGGTTCTGGTTCTGGTTCTGGTTCTGATTCTGATTCTGATTCTGATTCCGACGCAGAATCCGATGTCGGAGAGGCTGCCGAGACGCTACTTGAATCCCTTGCAGAGATGATCGTCGATAAAATCAACGAGTCTGATTCAGACTCCGATGAAGACCAAGACCCGTTTAAGCAGACCGAAGGCGCCAACAAGGTATTAGTGGCCGCAGCGGATGCTGCTAAAAAGGCTGCTTCCGGTGACGATGATGACGACAAAAAGACCGACGCGGAAGAGGCTACATCAGTTCCCACCCCCATCGAAGACAGTTCGGAAACCAGTGAGAAGGTCAATGACGCAGCCGACACAGTACCCGACGCAATTAACACAATGACTACCACAACCGATACAGTATCTGCCGCGGCCGATACAATGACTACCGCGCCCGACGCGGCGACTACCGCGCCCGACGCGGCGCCTACCGCGCCCGACGCGGCGCCTACCGCACTCGACGCGGCGCCTACCGCACTCGACGCGGCGCCTACCGCGCCCGACGCAACAGTCACTGCACAACCTGAGCAGTAATTACTGATAATTCATACATTCCTACAAGTTGGAATATATGAATAACTCTATCGACGCTTCACCACACGGCGTGTCTTTCTCCTTTTCTTTTTACGAGATACGGATGTGCGTCTGGTTCTCTTAGCGCGTTTCCTGTTCTTCCTTCGTACCCCTCCTCGAACGGTTGATATTGTTGACGGTGACCTATTATACTTGTCTATATGATCTGTGATTTCTGGAGAAGTACGTCTTATGGTCTCGAACATTTCCTCGTTATATCTCTCTACATTGGCTTCGATATTTATCAAAATAGACTCAAGTTCGGAGGGTACTTCTTCTTCAACCAATATTTTCAACCACTTGTAATTGTCGTGATTTCTGGGAACTAACTCTCCTAAGTAGGGTACTTTAGTGTCAAGCATAAGGTGTAACTTATCGACTCTACTGACTGCAGCACCCGATGGGATATTATGCTTAAACGTTGCTCCAAAATCTATTAGCAACACATGTCCAGGTGAACTCCCTTCTGAAGGCTCACGAGTATTGGGATAAGTATGAGTTGTATCAATGACAATATTTGGTAGAGAAAAGTCTCCATGCAGGTATCCCATGTCGTAAAGTTGGATGAGACGATGAGCCGCCATGTATTTGTACCTGGTTTGCATCATGAAACTCACATTTTGACTTTTTCCTAAGTTAAACATACCACCTCTTGTTCGGAGCTGCCATAATGTGATGTAGTTTGTTGTATAGCCCATGGCGATAATACCCATATTCACTTCAGGTTCGTTTTTGAGATCCATACTGGTTGGTGGATTTATACTATCTGGATTGAGCGTGTTTAACAACTGCTGACCTTGTACATTGGTCAATATACTCGAGAACACTACTGGAGGACAAATCGGGTCTAGATGGACATTTGATCTCTTGAACAGAGTTGTCTGTGTATCTCGTTCTACTATAAAATCATTTTCTGATGTAGTTCTTACACGGGTGCTACTAAACCCCCGGGCTCGAGGATGAATCGGAACAATCTTCAAGAAGACCTTGGTGTATTTTACCAAGGTACCTTGCGGAGAGATACTTTTGTATGGAGTTGTGTCGTTGTTTTCAATCTCCCAACCAAAACCACCAGCACCCTTAGTAACGTATTTCTTTGTGGTACTTGGACCATGGATAAATTGTAAAAATGCATTATCAGAACTCTGTGGGTCATCTAAAATTATGTTGTTCATGATATGATACTTATATATTATAGATAATATAATTATAGATATGGGATATTATCATTACCATTACCATTACCATTACCATTACCATTACCATACCTCGGGAACTGTAGTTTAATCATCACCGCTTATACACTCCAACTCACAACTACTATTGATCCCATAAATCGTATCGTCCATTGACCACCCATTTTGTTCTAATACATCTTCATCGACATCATCGTCGCAGTCAGTTGTGTAAGATTCTTCGTCGTCCGGGTCTAAATAAAGAAGTTGGTGTATTTCTTTCAACTCTTCTGATGTAAAACTCTCTTTATTGCAAATTTTATTTGAACAATCACATCCATCATCTAAACTTTCTACAGACATCCCTGCATAATCATTCAATATAATACTATTTTTTTTCAATATTTCTTCTTTTTCATTGGCTCTTAATTCAACTTCAAATGTGCCCCAATAAAAGTAATTTGTTATTTCAAAACAAACATGTTTCCCATTAGATAATGTATTATTCCATTCTTCTGTTTGATACGTGGTCTTATTACAGTCAGATGTTAGATGATAAATCTTGATTTTGTCTTCACTCATATTTACATAATATAAACGATTTGTGTCTATGTTAAATTATGTTGTTCATGATGCGATACTTATAAATAAGGAATATAAGACATAGAATCATTATCGTACATCGTCACATTGAACGCTTGATTATATCCTTCCACGTATACAGTATCGCCTCCACTTATCTCGTCACATCCTTGATCGCCAGTACATGAGCGACCCCCCTTACTGACAGGAAGTTTGACACTGTTATTACTATCACTGATGGTGTAGTACTGCCATTTTTGTCTGGAAGTGTGTAGCTGGCGACCCATAAGCGCTAAAATGTTACCCCCTCCACCACCACCTGGTGGAGTAAGAATACCCACTTGGGTATAGTTAGACTGCCTGTGTCCCCCATTGGTCGCTACATTTACAGCCATCCTACCAGGCGGCACAGCAGGATGCATAGGAGGCGTTGAACTTTGAGTGTATCCAAGGTTCATAGGCGGTGTATGTGGATCAAGCAAGACATCGCGACCGTCCAGTGGTCTCATCATCATATCGTACTGAGATGGAGGTTGCATATACACTTGTGGCTGAACTTGAATCTGTTGTTGTGTCCGATTATAGAGAGAACTTGACGAGCGGACATTGGATGAATACATAAAGTATACTGCAATCGCGCACAAGATCACAATGAAAAGTAAAGTTGCGTTCTCAATGCAGATGACTCCTGGTAGGCATTTCTTCGGCATCCTATTTGGTAAATAAATAGTATATACTACCTGCATATATTATTCATCAACTATGTTCCTTCTCTCTACGTTACTGTTTCTAAACTTACTTACCTACTGGAGCTGCATTGGCGAACTTCTTCAACATGCTACCAACTCCATCTGACCCTCCCATCTGCTTCATCATCGATGACGCCTGTTCCACAAGAGGCGCCATACCTTTCATGGCTTCAGTCAAGTTCTTCTGTTGAGAGACGAGACTCTGCGTGTCTTTGGATAGGCTCTTCATACCGTCACCTCCCAAGATCTTGTTAAGATCGTCATAGGCGTCCTCGACCGTGGCTGCGGCGTCGATGCGGTTGTTCTTCTTGTAGACCGTGGTCATGGACTCTTTCTCAGCACCGCACGTCTTGGTCTTTTCGTCCCATGTTCCTTTACATGAGTCCTTGGTTGCGGGCGCAGCGTCGGGGGTGGGATTGGCGCCAACAGGACCCGTGGCATCATCACCAGTAGCCTTATCCGTTTCGTCCGAGCTCTTATCGGTCTCATCGGTCTCATCGGAATCATCAGAATCATCGGGACCAGACTTGTCCTCCATACCCTCAACGTATTGATGGGCATTGTGGGCAAGAGGACCACTGGGGCCACATGTCACGAGCATAGTGGTGAGGATCAGACAAGTGGCTAATACAGCTACCATGTTGTGAGTGAAGCCGTAGGCCACTGCGCCAACGAGGAAGAAGAAAATCACGGCGCGAGCGCAGTTATTCATCATGTATCCTAAAACATTCATCACAGAGAGAGCAACGAGGATGTAGAGGGTCATCTTGCTCTCCATGAGGGTACGGATAATCTTGGGGGTCTTGACGTGCATTACCATTCTTGATACTATGTATACTACCAACAAAAATATATTATATCAAACTCTGCTACATGTCGATAATACCAAGAATTGAATGACTATACACATCTGTTCCGTCATCAACAACCCCCTACATAATACATACAATAAAGGACATGTCAAACTCTCTACCACGCCGTTTCAACTTGGTCGTTGCGTCGCTACATCACCCGACATATGGATTCGATCTAGTGGAAAGCAGTCCGGGAATCCGAGATCATTTCCTATGTATCCACAAATCAACAACCACCATGCCTAAAGAGCGTAAACTCGTTCACCAAATGTCACGAATACTACGAACCCAGATGCGTATTCTGAATGAAACCGGGGCCGACATCTGGCCAGAGGACGTGGGTGCAAGGAACTTCTATGGTGCCATGGATCGTCTAGCACGACCGCAGATTGGTGAGACCATGATCTTGCCAGGAGACGAGATGATAGTCATACTAAAGACTGTATGGATCCGCCTGCTGCAGCGAACCTGGAAAAATGTATGCGCACGCCGCAGCGAGATACTGCGAAAGCGGAGCAATCCCCACTCAATCCAAGAGCGCGAGCGGTCGGGAGTGTGGCCGATTGACTGTCGTGACCTCCCCGGACTGCGCGGTATGATGGCCGGGTGCTAAATGATATGTATATATGTTGTATTTTTGTACGGATTATCTACTGCTACTGCTACTGCGACTACGGTGACGTCTGCGCCGCGTCGATTTGGAACGGGAACTGCTGCTGCTGCGCCTGGTTCTGCGTCTTCCGGAAGAGGATGAGGACTTCGATCTGGTCTTTTTGACCGCGATGTATCCACCGCGCTGCCTACGACGGGTACCGCCACGCTTATATTTCATTGGGACATCTCCTAAGTTAAATCTACCGCTTGATCTATGTGGTTGTTCTTGCTGTGGGCGTTCTTGATTATGAATTAATGTCTCGCGGACAGGATCTGGGTTTACTGTAAAGGGTCTCCTATTCGATGGTGCTCCGGTATTTATTCTCCTGACTTCATCACTAACAAAATTATCACCGCCTGCAGCAGGTTGAGATGATCGTGGTATATCGACCCCCCCATCGTCGTCTATGTCTGTATCAATATTGTCAAAATCACGTTGATTAATGCGATTACCTGACCTAGATAAAGTTCGTCTTTGCGAATCACCTGATCCGGCCGCACCTGATCCGGCCGCACCCGATCCAGGCACTGTGTCAGTTGCCATGATGGCTGCACGTCTTCTATCGGCCTCTGTGGAGCGATCACCCGAACCAGCCGCACCAGACCCAGGTCCCATACCTGGACCGCCCAATCCACCCGCACCCGGGTCTTCCTCAATAATTTTACGTAGTTCTGCGTCCAGATTCATTAACTGGTTCTTAATAGCACCTAAGTGATCGACATGTGCCTGATCAAGCGATTGTATATCATCGTTGGCTAAGTCGATTTCGGCATTCAATGCATTCAACGCTGCGGTGAGGCCTGCTTGGTGCTTTTTTAATTCTTCAAGTTTGGTCATACGAGCTTGCATTTTGGCTGCATCTTGCTGACTATTTCCGAGCTCGGTCTTCGTCTGGGCAACCTCTCTAGCCGCCTGCTGCTGCCGATCCTCTGCTGTTGCCTTAGCCGCCATCGCCGCTTGTAGGGCAGCCTGCTGTTGTTGCGTCGCTGCAGCGCTTTGTTGTTGGAGATTTCTAAGAGCAGCATCCACTTTCTCTTTCGCGGTTAGATTTGCCTGATTTGCAGCTTCGAGTGCGGTATTCTGATTGGTGAGCTTTTCGTGATTAGCTACAGCTGTGGCTTCGTTATCTCGTAACCTAGCAGTCATCTCCGCGATCTGCTTGTCTTTTTTGACCAATGCTTCGGATGTTTCAACCTTTTGTTTTCCGAGGGCAGCGACTTGATTGTTGGCTTTAGTCCATTCAATCTTAATTCTTTTCGCGTCAGCGAGCATCTTCCTAATAATAACCAAATTGTCGGTGATTCCTTCAACGATAGGGGGAAATGTCAAAAGAGTGTCCTCTCCGTTTTTTTTTGATGTGGCAATGCCCGTTCTCAATTTTTTTAGCTTGCCACTGATCGCTGCTACAATCGCATTCTGGGATGCTATGGATTGGTCGTCTTCGTCCATAATCTACAAAAACAGATGATGTCTATATAATACGCGAACATTATATACCAAACACCCATACTACTATTCTACTCATCCTTCTGCCACAATTTCCTCTAAACTATCCTTGATAGTCCGAATTGCAGACAACATCTCCTTGTGTTCCCGTTTGGCCTCGCTAATCTTTTCGGCGCTCAACCCCTCCTCCTCGATGATGTTGTCGATGTACTTGGTCAGGTACTCGATGGCCACTACCTGGTCCTTCTTCTGTTTGACCAACGCGTTGTAGTACCGGTCGTAGTCATTCTTTACCTCCGTTAGGAACCGATTCTGCTTCCCCGCAACCTCGATAGCTTTGCGCCGCTGAAGGAGCATGAACCGCTTTGCGTGGATGCGCGTCCGCATATCCTCGATTTGGGAGTCACGTTCGGCGATCCCGCGTTCCATGGTTAGCGTGTTCTCGGCGGGAATGAACTTTATCTTTGTCCTCGTCTCGGCCTCGTCGCCAGCGCCGCCGACAAAGGGGATCTTCGGAACGACGGTAGTGGGCGGTTCAGAATCAAGAGTAGTATCGGTCATGTTGTGCGCGATAATATAGTGTACATGGACAATTTACATTTGGCTAAACCGCGTTCGTCGTTTAACGAGTATAGAAATAAATCTCGCACAACTATAGACAGAATGGCGACAACCACCTCCGTCCTCCCCACCATCCTCACGCCTACATCCGACCGCTACGTGATGTTTCCCATCAAAGATGCTGCCATTTGGAAAATGTACAAAAAACAGGTCGAATGCTTCTGGAGAGCCGAGGAAATCGATCTCAGCCACGACGCGGCCGACTGGGAAGCGCTCGAAAGCGACGAGCGACATTTCATTAGTATGATATTGGCATTCTTCGCCGCGAGCGATGGATTGGTTCTTGAGAACTTGGCTGCTCGATTCATGAGTGACGTGCAGTTAGCAGAGGCGCGAGCGTTTTATGGGTTCCAAATAGCAATGGAAAATATTCATTCTGAGACATATAGTCTGCTCATCGATAGCTATATTAAGGATCCTGCTGAAAAGACCCGGCTTTTTCGGGCAATGGACGAGTTTGACTGCATTGCCAAGAAGGCTAGATGGGCGCAACGATGGATATCGACGGATACAGATGCTGGTTCGTCCGACTTCGCCGCCCGCCTTGTCGCTTTCGCTTGTGTGGAAGGAATATTTTTTAGTGGTGCATTCTGCAGTGTTTTTTGGCTGAAGAAGAGAGGGCTTATGCCAGGACTTACATTCTCAAACGAACTCATCTCGCGCGACGAAGCCTTGCACACGGAGTTTGCAGTGCTTTTGTATGAACGTCTCGGTCGTCCGCTAAGCGAAGAGGTTATTCATACCATCGTACGCGATGCGGTGAATATTGAAATTGAATTTATATGCGATGCTCTGCCTTGCCGCCTCATCGGTATGAATTCCAATATGATGAGTACTTATATTAAGTTTGTAGCCGACAGATTGTGTGTGCAACTAGGTTGCCAGAAAATTTATAATAAAATTAACCCATTTGAATGGATGGAAATGATATCCTTAGAGAGCAAAACGAACTTCTTTGAAAGTCGCGTGTCAGATTATGCACTTGCCGAGAAAACGCGTGATGAAGACGTGTTTGAATTCGATGCGGATTTTTGAGATTCAAAAAAAGGGAGAAAGTAAGAGATTGTACATCTAAACACACAACTGTATGAAGACTTTTACAAAAATGTGCCGTCGGATTGGGAACAATTTCACGATAAGACGAGATGGCGCACGGAAAAAAATCGCGCCAAAGGTCGTCGTCGCGATGCGGATATGAAGTTGGATAGATAATTTTTTGTAAATACGTATAAGCATTGTATATTAAAATATTAACAATATATTATAAATGGCACAAAAGGTAGCAGTAGCCGCAGCTCAAAAAGTTTGGGCTGGAATGATAAATAAAGATAGTCCTGAAAATGGTCAATTAGTTAAAACTATAACAAAACTATCAGGAAAAAATGATGATGGAGTTTATACCTTACAATTAACACAGGATACCAGTGCACCCAAGTCAATGTGGAATCTAGTTTCAACTGGATTTGGAGTAACTGGTACAAATATGAGTATGATAGTAATTTGGGGGTTAGATGAACCGTGTTATATGGATCTTATGAAAGCCTACAAAATATCAGGTGGATTATCATTATTAAGCATTTCTGATGTATTAGCAGAACATGAGTTTTACCCAGGTGATCTAGAAGATATAGACAGATTTAGTATTATGGGGCAAACAACTGTACGATATCGAGTTGTAAAAAAATAGAAGAATTGGCCGTCGTCGCGATGCGGACATGAAAATGGATAGATAAATTTTATTATATTTTGTCCCATTTTAAATGTCCGAAGGTGTATAATGAGTACTACATTTGAACTACAAGACGGAACTAGTGTGTCGGTCACAGATGATAAAAAGTATAGAATTGGATTAGAGATTGATGTAATATACTTATATAATATCAATCTAGAGTGTTTCAACTTCTGATGTGTCGGGCTTGACCCATATGTAAATGTATTCATTGTAGTTGTTTTTTTTTGTTTTTGTCAGAAGTATTTTCTCTCTACATTCCCCAAGAAGAGGTACTAACGACTCTTGATATACCTGATCATTGATATTGATCACAAAGTATCCACCTGGTGCTAATCCAGTGTACGTTCCCAAAAATGCCCTATGGTAGAACTCATCCCACCATGCAGGAGTTTGCTTTTTGCTGCAGCGGTATATCTCAATATTTTTATACGGAGGACTTGTAAATACCATGTCATACGGATAGGTCTTTGCAATTTCCTCGTAGTCGATAGTGCTAGAGTCGCAAAAAGATACAGATATAGTTCCCCCATCAGATGAAAAATCGTCTAATAGTTGAGCGTATGACGCCTCCATATAGGCGTTCAGATCGTATCCTCGGTAAGCCACGTTCACCATAACCGCTCCTACCATCCGTCCACCGAACCCCGCAAATGGGTCGAGAACCCGTGTCGGGTTATATCGTTTATATATCGCAAGCGCATTGGTTATTTTGAAAGCGTTAATCCTCCCAAAACACAATCCGTATATGTAGTAGTACCGCTTCAACATGCTGTCAGTATATCGATTGTTTTTCTCACAGAATGTCAGCAAGGTCTGTATATACTTCTTTGTTTTATAATACTCTATGTTGTCAACAAAATCCAAAAAATTAATTAGTTTCTTACCTACAGTCATAAGGCGCTCAGCGAAAAAGTAGTGATCCACAATATTGCACCCGAGTTTGCTCCGTCCAGTCAGCGCCTCTAGTTCTTCTAAAGTCATCGCCTTAATTTTGTCCCATTCGCGGCGAACATCGGCCAAATTGGTGGTCTTCAGTTCGGCCGCGTAGGCGGCCGCGGTTGCCGATTCCGATTCGGTTTCAGACATGGTTCAGATAGACTCTGGAGAGAAAATAAGCAGGCTGCTATACCTATTTGTTTGAGGTTCGGTCCGTTGTCTGATCATCTGTGTCGGATACGGTGCCGGCCATTACTTGTCTGATATTAGACTCACGCTCTGCGTACTGTCGTCGCCCAGATGATGTCCGATTGTCAATGACGGCTTGGGCTTCCAACGCCGCAGCGACCCGTTTCTTGGCTGCGATCGCTTCCAGACGACGAATGTTTTCTGCCCGCACCACAGTATTTTCATATCGCAACTGTTTCGGCCGTTCAAGTTGTTCACGTTTGTACTCTTTGATATCATTCTCGTGCCTCTCCAACGCCTGCTTTCGAAACTGTGGTAGAATATCGGTCATATTAAGTGGCATAATGCCTTGATATCCTTCGACAATATCTCGTTTGTCAGACTTGGTTGATTTGGTAGGCATGGGGTATTGTCCTCCAGGGTTATTGGGGATGCCTGCATCAATTTTCCACCGTTGTCCGCCGCGGTCGGAGTCATCATGGCACCTCAGTATGCGGTTCCATGGCGGTTTGTCGTCGTGGCGCACCTCGCTGCGGAACTTGCGCATGTGTATAGTGTCCAGCGTGATATTATGAATCCTGCGCCCCGTTCGGTAAAAAATATCGATCTGGTCCTGTTGTTTTTTGGCGTTGTATTCATTTCGTATTTCTTCTTTTGACATAACGTGGTTTCCTGGCGAAGTTGTTGGTCGCAACATTATCTGTGTCAATATATGATATACAGAAATAAACATTTCTCTCTATATATCAAAGATGGTCTTCGGGTTATGCACTGTATATCAAGATATGGTTGGCAAACACGGAAAAGGTATTCGTTCTTACCGAGTGGGTAGTATGGTGATAGTGGATTTGGCGATCATGCTGTTGTTCTCAGCAGCAATATACCAAATACCATGGGTTCATACCCGTTTTAATTTTCGCATATTGACAGCAATATTGCTATTATTAAGCACATTCATGCATCGTTCATTATGTGCGGAGACTGATCCCTAACCGGCTGTTTAACAACTAGCGACGCCGTTTACGCGACTTTTTATTCTTTTTCTTTCGGGAGCGCCTGCGAGTGATCATTACGCGCCAATAACCACCTGCTTATTAACATATTTATTCAGAATTGCACCAGGCACCAGATCGGTAGTATGCTTTTCTATCTTCTTATGACACTTGCTGATGGTTACCTCGCTGATATCGCTCACACGCTTCACATCACGCTTGGTCGGAACGAGACCGCACAACTGGATTACAAAGTACACGATGCCTGCGGCAATGGAGTGAGGGGTATTTTCAGGCATGAGCGACATGCGTTCGATTTTAATACTGATGAACTGACATAGTTTAGTGAGCTCCATGCCCATAGTAAGTTTGCTGCAATACCTCTCGATAAAGTCGATTGACGTGGTCTTGCTAAATACCGTCTTCTCATCCGTCTCCATGTCCTTCTCGATGACATTGATGATTTGCTGCACATTCTTGCAACCCTTGGTCGCGTTGGTGGCGTCCAAGTGGAAGATGCTCGCGATCTCCTTGGGGGTGCGTGGCGTGTTATTGATACGGCACGATACGTAGATGGACGCGGCCAAGATCCCCTCTCGGTTTTCACCACGAAATGTCTGATAGTACTCCGATATCTTCTTGTGGTAGCGTATCGCGTCATCGATGATCATCTTGGAAATGCCTGCGTTGTGGGCCATGGTGCTGATGAACTGGAACTCGTCATACTGTGACTTCTCCTTGTATGGCATGGCCTGCCACTCGGTGTATCTCCTGATCTTGCGCATCTCATACGTGGTATTTCCGCTGCACAGGATCTTGCACCCATAGGACGATTCTTTGAGCAGCGGGTTGATGGGCATACCGCACCGTGTGGGGTCTCCTCCCTGGTTGTCGTCTGCGCCGTAGTATCTCCACTCTGCGCCCTGATCGATGATGTCCTTGTATATGATCCCGCATCTGGTATTAGTACAGGTGAGGAACCCCTCATCGGAAAAGGCGAGGGATGCCGCACACTGATCACAGATCTCGCGATTTCCACAGTCGCGATAAATGCACTCCAATGCCTTCGCGTTAGCGTCGGGGGGTGTAACCTCGCTGTCAAATACGTTCCACATCCGAGCCTTCTCTGCGGTAGAGATCCTCCCCTTTGGTTTCTTCACTGTCTTTTGTCGCAACGTTATTGTTTGCATTCGATACCTTGATGATGGATAATTAAACGGCGGGTTTAATTCAATTCTAACTAGTAGTTGGGTATACCTACATAAAAATAGTCGAACGTACTGTATACAGACGATTTGACCATGGGAAATATCCTATCGACCATGTACTCGCCCGACTCCGACCATACAGATGCGGTGGACACAGACACCAATCCGTTTGCAGGAATGGACATGGCTACCGCCGACGACCTCGACTTCGCCGCGGCCGATCTCATTTTGACCGCAAACGCGGCTCATTTGAGCGCCACGATAGAACGCGGAGACGGGGTTGAAGTATCGGGCAGATACGAGGGGTTGGCGCGCAAGGTCGCCGCCGCGATCCAAGACGACGCCGCCGTCGCCAAACGCTCGCGTATTGTGGACGCGGAGACAGGTGACGCGGAGACAGGTGACGCGGAGACAGGTGACGCGGAGACAGGTGACGCGGAGACGGCGCGCCGTGACGTGAGTACATTCTATCTAAACATCGCCAGGGTGTTAGTGGCCATTTCGCTCGCCATTCAACCAGAGAACGACCCCGACGCGGTCGCGGACGAGACGGACGACGTCCTATCCCCTGATTTTTCCATGTCGCGCCTAAGCTTTTGCGGATCTCGCATTCATCGGTTTGCTAAAGCGGTCATCCCTGCTGACGGAATAGTCGATACTGATGTGAAACCGGATAGCGGTGTAGCAGAGATAACCACGCTCGGTAATCACTATGGAATTCCCGAACTGCACGACCTGTACTTTGACACCGATTACGACGCGGATACGGGTGCGTTTTTAGGCATGACTGACGAGACTAAGACCATGTTCGACCGCGACCTGGCGCGGTTCTATCAGGCCTTTTCGGGTGAAACGACCGTTCCTGACAACATCAAGCGGTTTGGAGACATACCGCTTCATGAAAAAAAAGACACCGACGCGCGTCCAGAGCCCCTCTTTGTGTGCAAATTCGACGAGAAGGACGAGGTGGACTGTGACCCCTTATTCGCGTCCGTCCTCGGAGGTGAGAGCGAGGACAAGGACACCGAGTTGAAAACGCGTCTACTCGCACAGTTCGCCGAACACCTGCAGAAGATGATCAGTTCCGTCATCGTGAGACGGCGCGCACTGGTCGAGATGGTCAACAAGATGTTCGTATTTGGATCTCAGACCGTCGACGGAGATAGAAAACGGCGACCACGGGTTCGCGCTTACCTGACCACGAATGCGGTGGAAAAAATCGCAATCGAGGCACACCAGGCCATCACAGATATGTCGCTACAGTGCGAGATCGACAATCGCATTGGAGACGAACTTTTCGCAGCGCTGCACGCAATCCAGACATTGGAGGGAACCGAAAGTCAGATACGAGGCATGGAGAGGGACCTAGATCTTCTTATCTATGCGTGACATGTTCCAGTAACTAACCTATTTCCCACTCTTTTTAGACATGTCAAACAATAGGTGCCTGTCGTACACCATATTTCCCTGCGGCTTGTAATTGTCGGTAGACCGATACACTGTCGTATCACGCTTTTTCTGGAACACTCCCTGCTTTGTGTTGAGTACCACATTGGAACTAGATGCTGCAGTTGGTGCGGATGCCGCTACAGCGCTCTCAATACCCTCTGCCATGGGTTGTCTCACAGTGTTGCCGTAGTTATCGTATTCAACTCCCGTCTTATTCTTTATCTCGCTGATGACGTAGTTGGGTACCCAGTGTCCCCATGAGATGAAAAGCGTGTTGGGGTGAATGTACTTAACGATGAACCCGTCGACTTTCAACTTGTCCATCACGTACGCGATGCATCCGGATTGTTCGTATACGGGTACGCCCAGCATAATTTCTGGCACGATGAACCAGCATATTTTCTCGGCACCCTTCTGTCGCGACGTCACCTGGATTTTTACGTGGATCCGACGCAACATTTTGTTGAAGATTTTTAGTTGCGCGAAGTCGCGCTCGCGCTTCTTCTCGTAAAGGTCGTCGATATTGATGCTTGTGGCAATATCATCATCATACTGATCATCGTGTTTACTGATAGTGAATATATTCTCCATATACTTCTTGTATGGAAAAAATATAATAAACAGAACTCGCGATTGAGTACTTATATGACGATCAAACACTTGGTACTTCCTGGCGGCGGTACGGCTGGCATGTGTCTCGCAGGCGCACTACAGAAGTTGCACGACGCTGGTATATGGAACATCGAGGACATCAAGGCTATCTACTCCGTGTCAGCGGGATCGATGATCGCAGTGCTCATTGCGCTAAAGTTCAGTTGGGAAACGATAGTCGACTATCTAGTGAAACGCCCATGGTCAGATGTGTACAACGTAAATCTCGCCAACATATTCGACATTTTCATGAAAAAGGGGTTCTATGGTGCAGACTTTTTCGTAACCTTTTTCAAGCCCTTTTTCGACAGCAAGGACATAGACCTGAACATTACCATGTCGGGACTACACGCACTTACAGGAGTGGACGTCCATTTTTACACAACCGAGTTGTCATCGCTCACCTTTGTGAGCATCTCACACGAGACCCATCCTAACGTGGGCGTCCTTACTGCAATTCAGATGTCTGCGGCATGTCCTCTCATTATATCTCCAGTGTTTAGTGATGGCAAATGCTACATTGACGGAGGACTATTGTGCAACTACCCCATGTCCATGTGCCTAAAAAGGTACCCAGACAAAACAGAGGTTTTGGGGATAGGTAACCAAATCAAGGACAACCGCGAGGATGTCACAGAGGAATCGTCGCTGCTCGAGTTCATCGAGAACCTGCTCTACAGCATGGTATCCAACCTGGGGAACCGTATCAAGGACGATGGAAATAGCGAAAATATACCCGTATATGTGTCAATCCCTATCCCAAACGTGACGTTGACGAGTATCCAGAACACCTTTTCGGATATGAACCTACGCAATGAACTACTAGAAACGGGTAGGGAGCGCGCGACCGCGTTTTTGGAGGCACGGAATACTACCAATTCTACCGACGTGAGTGATGTGTCTGCTTCCGATCACATCGATAATGAATTATTATCACAATGTACTGTATAATAACATGGGCATATGGGACAGTGTGAAGAATGCCGCTACTGCGACACGTACTGCCGCTACAAACGCATCGTCGTCGGCGATGTCCGCAGCAAGACACGCAACCGCATCAGTTTCCGATTCAACAAACAAAGAGAGATTGGCGAATGCGGCCATTTGTACAAAGGCTTCAGATCACATCTGTAATACTATGGGAAAAATCCCAGCACCAGGAGATGACATGTATACCGTAAAGAATATGACGGTGAATGGTCGGTCTCTACCTATACGTATTATAACCCCTGCAGGCCTGCGCCGCGGAATGGAATACAGGCAGCAGAATAATCAAGCAATTCGCAACGCGTTGATTTCCAAAGGCATAAAGCCTGCCGTAGGAAATCAGTCCGCGATGGACCAGTACAACCAGGACATGGACCTATTGGGGAAAACGAAAGATGAAATCCGACTGGCAGTATTTCAAGCCAATGCTACCCATGGAGGACGTAAGTCACATCGCCACACGCGTAGACGCTCTCGTAAGCCTAAAGGTAAGGCAACTAGCAAGCGTTCTCGTGGCTCCAAAAGTAGAGGTAAGCGCAAGGGTAGTCGCAAGCGCAAGTAACTCAACCACCATCAACCTCAATCATACTATATACCAGCGCTGTTTAGCGAACATATAGTATGATGGCACCTCGCGAATCTGCGGCCTACACTAACCTAAACTAACCTAAACAACCGTATTGATGAACTTCTCTAGAGTGTCCTTGTCTGGCTTGGCGTCGTACTCGATTACCTGACCATCCTTGACCAGTTTGATAGTGGGGTATCCCTCAATCTCATACTCGGTGGTGATCTGCTTCATCTCTTCCGTCTCCTTGGAGCAGTCCACTTCCGTAAAGACCAGAGTATAACCATTCACAACCTTTCCAGAATACGACTGTTTCACTTCTTCCCAATGAGGCTTTGCCTTTTTACAGTGGGGGCACCAGTCAGCAGAGAAGAAGATGAGCTCGGCATCGGAGTTCGATGTCTGCGCTTCGACGGAATCACCGTTAATCTTCGTGAGGAGTTTAGGACGGCTATAGAGATATACCACGTATCCGACTACGCTGAGCACGACGGCCACGGACACGGCAATAAGGAGATTTCGTTTCTGGGATTCAGACAGTTCGAACATAGTACTATAGTGTACTCCTCATATTTATATTTTTAACCCCTAACGAACGAACACGCATAAAGACTTCTATATACTATTATATACCACATACAACACATGATGTTCCGATCTACAACTGGTGAACTGGTGCATATCCATCGTGCAGATTATGTGACCGATGCGGAGTACTACCGATATATCATGAAGACAGTTGATCCCGTCGCCGCAGCACCATCACATGCGGTGACACACTTTTCCAGTTTGCGATCCATCGCAAAAGTTGTTCCGCTAGAGGAGGACGCCGAATGCCACGACAAGGCATAGACATGGACCGACCTAATATTTCAAGCATTTTATTTTTTGTGTAGGTAGTACATCTACATCTACTCTAAGTATGACATCATCATCTACGCGTAAACGGACGCGTCGCGCGTCCGACAAGAAAACGAGAAAGGCCAGAAAACCGAAAGAAGCGATGTACTCAAAACGCGAATTCAATAGCGGCGACGGTATGCTCACCACTGTGTGGGGACCTAGTCTGTGGCACTCGCTACACACCATTAGTTTCAATTATCCGGTCGAACCCACAAGCGCCGACAAATCTCAATACAGAGATTTCATTCTGAGTTTGTGTCACGTTATCCCATGCAAATATTGTAGGTTGAACTTACGTAATAATTTGAAGAGTCTTCCGCTAAAGATGGGTGACATGAAGAGTCGTGACACGTTCTCACGATATATTTATAATCTACATGAACTGGTCAATAAAATGCTGAAGAAGCGCTCGGGCCTTACTTACACCGACGTCCGAAAGAGATACGAACATTTCAGGGCGCGGTGCAACTCTGGTTCTCCAAAGGATGTCTGGAGCAAGAAAACCATCAAAAAGCACGCGCGCGCCACGATAAAGCAATCCAGAAAACATACACAGAAACGTAACGGAAAGGGTGGAGGGAATCACGATATGGGTTGCACTGAACCCCTGTACAAAGGGAGCAAAGCGAAATGTATCATCAAGATCGTCCCACAAGAATCTCCCGAAGACACGTTCCAGATGGACAATAAGTGCAAGAAGAAAAAACTCGTACCTGGATAAGGGGCGGTTCTACATAAATTGATTTGTATATGGCTTCCGACCGAAAGCCATATACCATATTATCGTACTAACCTACCGACATGACAGACGGTGTATGTCCTATAGTCTTATTGACATTAGTAGTCGTCGGTATGGCGCGTGCAATATTCACGCCCAACAACAATTCACGTGTGTCCCCGCGATAATAGGTTAGAGGACTTTACCAAAATTGAATGTATTTTTTTAGATTTAAGTTATGTATACTGTTTAGAAACACAAGTTACATCATGTCAGACATTGAAACAAAACCTACACCGCAACCAGAGAGAAAGAGATATATCGCAATCCCTAAGTACAAAGGATGCTTCGAAGAAGTCGGGCATTACACCAAACAACTTTCCACGGGTAAAATCGCGACACTCAAATACACTACTGGATGGCGTTGGGGGGAATGTATTGTCGAGATCACTGAAAAAGAACGCAGAGATATTATTCAGAACGATGAGGTATGTCTTAGTAACTACGATTTAGAGTTCTCTGAATCTACGGATGGATGTGGCGCAGACTATGAACTGGATAATAAGGATAATTACACCAAAAAGGAAATGCGGGAGATTGTAGAATCGATGGCGCCAGAAGAGGAAGAAGAGGAAGAAGAGGAAGAAGAGGAAGAAGAGACGTTGGAAGAATACCTAAAAGAAAGGGCAATTGAAAGAGTATCAAATGGAGAATGTCCGGTAATTAGTCATGAGGTGTACCTTAGTCGTCTAACGAGTGAGCAAAGGGTGGTAGAGAAAGAAAATGACAGACTATGGGAAATCCGGTTGAAGGAGATAAACATCCAACACGAGAAAGAAGTAAAAGAAGATGAATTGAGAGCACTGGAACTTGAGAGAACGGAAAAGCATAGTAACACTGATTTAGTTCCATTATGTGAAAATATGGACTGTGAAAGATATCCAGATGATTGGGATTCTGAAGAAGATACCGAAGAGACTTATCAGGAAGGTCAATGGAAGAAATGCTGTCTATGCGACGGGTATTTTGATGATAATGGATGTGGTGATATATTATACGTACAAGAAGCGCCACATAATCAAGAAGCCGAATGTAACTTATGCGGAAAAACTGAAGACATTGTTCAGATGAAGGGTTCCGGAGAATATTTATGCGGTAATGCATGTGATGAGGAAGAGGAAGAGGAAGAGGAAGAGGAAGAGATTGAACCAACCATCTGCACAGACGACTGCGCTTGTGACAAGCATCCAATATCAAATGTTGTAAAAAAAGACGAACATGGAAACTATAATGTGATTATTGTTCCCGTTATTGAGTCAGCAACATGCTCCGACCACAGTGCATTTTCAGAATGGTTTAATTCTAATATCCGAAGATTTGAATATATTGAAGCTGCCGGCGAAGATGTTGAAGAGGTTATGAGAATATGGTGTGAGGCCAATAACCACGAATGGCGTGACGACGGAGTATATAATATGAATATCCATGTACCTGCTCATGCACCCGCTGCAAGAAGTGGTGTTGAAAATGACGACGAATCCCCGGACGCATTTGAATGTGACGATTGTAACGTCAAAGGAATGAACTGTTTTGAAAATCTTGGCATGTCTAAGGACGAGGCGACTGCCTATATGGAGTTAGGACAACCAGACAGATGCGAAAAATGTTTTGACATATGGAAAAATACTGACGGTGCGAAGGAATATCTACAAACAATTGACGACGACGACGCATCAACAGTATCCCTCGGTGGGTGCGACACCGATTTCATGGAGGACGAGGGCGAGTGGGGGCTAGACGAAACGTATTACTATATCTACTCTGGATGCGTTCTTGTCCCAGAAGGGGAAAATATTGAAGACTACGCACAGGGCGATGGCAGTTATGCAAACAAAAAAGAAGATCCGGTCAGCGTGTTCGACCTGACAGATGCATAAATACAATACAAATGATAAAATAATGTTGATTTTTTTATCATTTTATTCATGATTGGAATTATTTTCTGCGCGGGCGGTCGGCTCACGCATAGCCGTCGTAATACATATACTTAATCTCGAGCAATTCAGTATTCTCCTCGGCTTCGATCCGCTGGATTTGACGCTCCATTTCGGACTTCAATTCGATCAAGCGCGTCGCGATCGTGGGGTTCTTGGACACGCCGGTAGTTGTACGGAACTTATCGGGGTTGAACCGGATATACACCCACTTACCAGAGAAGGCGTTGAACAAATCGTCGTACCGGATTTCTTCGTCCATCGCGTCGTACGACCTGTGAGCGTTTTCGTCGGTCTCGATTGCAAGCATCGTGTTGCCGATGAGTTTGCGGTGGTCGACGCGGCGACGGATTGAACAATCGCAGTGGGCGGTGTAGATCGGCTTGTCATGACTGAAGCCTTCGAAGTGGGCATTTATGAAGTCACGGACTGCGATCTCCTTCGTTTTGCAGCGGATTTGGAACGTGAGGGGGTCGGTTGGGAAGGTGTTAGCGAAGCAAAATACGCAATAATTCTTGTATTTTGGGTTGGCTTTGGTTGTGCATGTTCCGTCTTGTCCTTTGCATCTTTTTGTTTTAACATCTATCATTGAAGATGTCTTGCATGAAGAGCAACATATACCATGTGTTGTTCCCGGCTCGTTATAATTTGGTTGTTTCCCGCAGTTACATGTTCTATTTACAACGTTAATCATCGTATGCGTCTTACATGATATGCAGCATATACCACGGGTTTCTCCCGGGTCGTTATAAGATGGTTGTATACCGCACACACATGTTTTATGTACAACATTAATCATCGTGTGCGTCTTACACGACACACAGCATATACCACGTGTTGCTCCTGGTTCGTTATAACTTGGTCGTGATCCGCACGCACATGTTCTACTTATAACATCAATCATCGTAGGCGTCTTGCACGATACGCAGCATATAGCACGTGTCTCTCCCGGTTCGTTATAACTTGGATGTTTCCCACATGCGCATGTTCTAGTTACAACATTAATCATCGTAGGCGTCTTACATGATAGGCAGCATATAGCACGGGTTGCTCCCGGTTCGTTATAAGATGGGGATTTCCCACATGCACATGTTCTACTTATAACATCAATCATAGTAGGAGTCTTACACGATGCGCAGCATATACCACCTTTTTTTCCAGGCTCGTTGAATTGTGGATGTTTCCCACATGCGCATGTTCTAGTTACAACATTAATCATCGTAGGCGTCTTACACGATAGGCAGTATATAGCACGGTTTGTTCCCGGTTCGTTATAACTTGGTCCTACCTTACCACACATACAAATAGCATATTGTGGCTTCCGGTCTTCTTTGTGTTCCTTGCATCTGTCAGGTTTACAGTAGGTGAGCGCATAACTTGCGACCTTTCGACAGTTTTCAAATTGGCATATTCGAGGCATTCTATAGTAGTATACCAATATTATTCCTAAAGCGTTTATATCCCCACTTTTATAATTGTGGATATAAACATGTATTTTTAATCCGTTCACATACCAAACATGGAAAAATCACTTACGACAGGCACGGGGGAGAACTTAGTGTTATTTCTATACTTGTTGTAGTTGGAAACACTACCGTTTGCACCGTTGCTCGATGAAATATTACTATTTGGTCCCCACATGCTATCACCGCCAGACGTAGAACCAGCCGTGTTGCTAGAGTAGTCCGGTACGCGTTTGCAAGTGAAATCCGTGGATTCCGGGCATCTCGCGCAAGCCGGGCAAGGTGGGCAACTTTCTTTGCTAGATTTTCCAGCACAAATCTGGGGACAAGCCGGACACACGGGTGGAACGATTTGCGACTTCAAGATATACAAGTCCTCTTGTCCGATAGGGATACTTCGCCCCGGGATGCCGTTGATAGTCTGAGCTTGTTGAGATGATATAGTGTTGTTGGTGAGAGACCCGATCAAATCGTTGGTCGTGCTCTTTTCCTCGCCAATTGGCGTGATGTCGTTCAATGAACTTCCGACTAAGAAGGATTTTGAATTATTTCGGTCATAAGTGAATACATTAGTACTGGTGTAAATCACATCGTAACCGTTAATTTGGCGCGTTTGCACCACGTACTGGCCATTCTTCGCCACAAAGAGACGAGCCACATTTCCAGATTGGTCGACGAAACGAGTGTTAGCGATGCTCTCAGGGACAGTTGTTGCCTGAGTACTGGTGGTCGTTGTCTCTGGCGTGTTCGTGAGCGGGTTCACAACTGCTGTTTCACTTGTGTTTTCCATCACATACGTTTTGGTAGCCCCGTTTGCGGATGTGACTGTAATGCTATATGTTTTAGTGTCGGTTTCACTGTCATCATTTTCGCCGCCGGCCACGGTCACGCGCGCAGTGGAACTGTCTGGACCGTAGTAAACAGTGGGGATGCTGTTTTTTGAGAAAAAGTTGTAGTTGTCCAACCCACTATCAGGAGTGGTAGTCTCTGTAGTCGGTGTGCTAGAACTATTTTGTGGAACAAATAGATAATTATCGTCAGATACGGCGCATCCAGCGCGTTGAATGCCTTGTTTAAAATCCTGATTTATAATCATTGATTTACATTTTTCTTCGGTGTCGATTTGGTTAATCCTAGCCGCAGGCAACATAAACCAATTATTTGCATCAAAATACGGTCCATTAGGATTAGGACCGGAAGGCATACTCCCACAATCTTTTGTATATAAATAACATCCAGGTTTGGTTGGTTTTTCAGTTTGTCCTGCAAACCCTTCATGAAGACACTTGTCTGAGGTCTTATGCCATCCCATAATAGAAATCAACGCTACTGCGAGACCGAATATTATCATCAGCATGTGTGTTTTGTTTTGCATGGATGCTATATATCTATACTGAGTAAAAAAAATCAGATATATCATTACATAAATTGATTATCTCCAGCCAAGTATAACTATACTAACAACGATATTCATGCCACCTAATATACTATCTACGCGATATTCCGCCGATCCCGAGATCACCGAGATCGGCATCGACGAGGTCGGGCGAGGACCATTATTTGGATGCGTCTATGTCGCAGGGGTTATTCTACCTAAACAATGCGATGGCGACTTCGACCACTCGCTTATGAAAGACAGCAAACGGTTCTCTTCCCACACACGCCTAGAGGCGGCATACGACCACGTGATTGCCCACTGTATTGACCATGAAGTATGCTATGAGGACGAAGACGTCATAGACAGTATCAATATTCTGCAAGCGACGCAGAAGGCCATGCACGCCTGCGCGCAAGCCCTGATCGACCGGAACAACCTCGACCCCGCTAAAACGATGCTTCTGATCGACGGAAACTATTTCAAACCGCACACGCGATTCGACAAGGATACTGGAAAATGGGTGTGCTACGATCACGTGTGCATAAAGGGAGGAGACGACCTCTACACGTGTATCGCCGCGGCATCGATCGTGGCCAAGGTGGAACGCGATAAATACATTGCGGATCTGTGTCTAGATAACCCCGAACTTAATGAGAAATATTCTATTGGTTCAAACAAGGGGTACGGTGCAAAGAAGCACCTTGATGGAATCCGTGCGCATGGGATTACGAAATGGCACCGCAAAACGTTTGGAATCTGCAAGGGGTTTAGTTAGGCGGAACACATCTCGCAAATATCCTCTTTCTCTTCCTCCTTTTTTACCGTTTCTGGACCAATCGTAAACTGTTGGGCGCGGTGTTTCGCCTTACGGCGCAAGTAGTACATACCAGTTTTGAGACCCTTATTCCACGAATGGAAATGCATGGACGTGAGCGCAGCGTACGTGGGGTCTTCCATCCACAGGTTCATGCTCTGGCTCTGGCAGATGAATGCGCCACGATCCGCGGCCATGTCGATCACGTGGCGCATGGGTATCTCCCACGCGATCTTGTACTTGTCGCGCACGTGTTGTGGAATTTGCGTCAGATGCTGAACGCTACCGTTGTTCGCAATGATGCTGTTTTTGATTTGGTCAGACCATAACCCAAGAGATAACAACTCATTCATGAGGTACTTATTGGTCACCACAAACTCGCCTGCCAACGTACGACGACTGTACAGGTTGCTCGTGAACGGCTCGAAGCATTCGTTGAACCCCATGATCTGCGACGTGCTCGCCGTGGGCATGGGTGCCATCAGCAACGAGTTGCGCGTCCCGGACTTGACGATCGACGCGCGGAGAGTATTCCAATCATATCGGTCGCTCGGAATCACGTTCCACATATCAAACTGGAACACCCCATTTGACAACGGTGACCCTTTAAACGAACAGTATGCGCCCGCAGTACTTTCCCGAACTGCATTATCCGCTACAGGTACCATATTGCGCCTACACTGGATAGCCATCTCATTGGAACGAGTGAGTGCGCCATGGTACATCGTTTCAAAAATCTGAGTGTTTATCTTCTTCGCTTCCTCACTGTGAAATGGAATGTCCATGAGCACGAACGCGTCCGCCAATCCCTGTACCCCGATGCCGATGGGGCGGTGTTTCGCATTACTCGTAACAGTTTTGTCGGTAGGGTAGAAATTAAGATCGATAATGTTGTTCAAATTCTCGGTCACCACCTGTGAAACCGCATGTAACTTATCGTAGTCGAACTCGCGCGTCTCCCTATTCACAAAACTGGGAAGCGCAATGCTCGCGAGGTTGCACACCGCGGTCTCCTTCTTATCTGAAAATTCTACAATTTCTGTGCATAAATTGCTGCTTTTGATCGTGCCCAGATTTTTCTGATTCGACTTCTGGTTGCACGCGTCCTTGTACAGAAGGTATGGCGTCCCTGTTTCCATCTGGGCGTCCAAAATACGATACCACAGTTCACGGGCCTTCACCTTTTTTACTTGCATATCGTCGCGCTCGTACTGCTCATACTTCTCCTGGAATTTTATACCCACCACATCCGACAACCCCGGACACGTATCTGGACAGAACAGGCACCAGTCCTTGTCCAACTTTACCTTCTCCATGAAGAGATCGGGAACCCATAGCCCATAAAACAGGTCGCGTGCGCGCATCTCCTCGTCGCCGTGGTTCTTCTTCATCTCCAAAAAGGTATCAATGTCGGCGTGCCACGGCTCCAAGTAAATCGCGAACGACCCATTGCGTTTCCCGCCCTGATTAATGAATCGCGCGGTGTCGTTGAACACCTTGAGCATGGGCATGAGACCCCCCGACCGCCCGTTTGTTCCTTTGATGTGCGATCCGCTGCTGCGAATGTTATGGACATGCAACCCAATCCCCCCAGACCATTTTGAAATGCGCGCACAGTCGTGCAGCGTGTTGAAAATACCATCCAAACTATCGTCCTCCATGGCGAGCAGATAGCACGAACTCATCTGCTGGTGCTGCGTTCCAGCGTTAAACAAGGTCGGCGTCGCGTGCGTGAAATACTTGTTCGACATGAGATCGTAGGTCTCGCGCACCTTGGCCATATTACTTCCATGAATCGCCACTGCCACGCGCAACCACATGTGTTGTGGGCGCTCCGCGCTCTTGTCGTTGACGCGCAAAAGATACGACTTTTCTAACGTCTTGAACCCAAAGTAGTCGATCAAATAGTCGCGGTCGTCGACGACCATGGCGTCCAACTCATCGCGATATTCAGCGACCGTGGAAAAATATTCGGCATTCAACAGACTCTCCCCTGTTTCATGGTTCATCAAAGAGTTGTAGATATGATGTGTTGTAGCATAGAACGAATAGTTAGTGTTTTTTTGATGGTTGCTCACCACGATACGCCCCGCCAACGTTCCGTAGTCGGGGTGGGTACTCGATAGTGCAGCACAATGCTCCGCAGCAAGATCGTCGATCTTGGTGGTGTTGATATTGTTGTGCAGTTGTTCGATCACCTTCATGGCGATAGACGTATAATTAACACCTACTGCGCCCGTCATAGTTGATTTTTGAATTATGTTCGCCTCTTGTCCCAACTTCTTTATGCGGCGCAAAATCTTGTCGAATGAGATACTTTCGGGGATTCCGTTACGCTTGATAACCATCATGTCGTCATCCATGGTAAATGAATGATAAGTCGGTGTGTGGGGACTATGAGGACTATGGTCTGTCATATGTATAATGAATACTATACATACATCTCTATATTTTGTTCTTACATGCACATGTTATTGATTATATTTTGAAATGATACGTCAGTGTCTTATGTGCTAAATTAATACCATGTTCAATGTGATGACGCGCGGTTCGAATAACAACTGATTCGGTTAAAATAAGACATACTGATAAAATCAAACCACATAACACAACGATTATGTATCGCAACAGAGGTTCAGCATTACCAACACCCCAACCCTTTATGTAGTTGGCTACCCGATTTTGCAGAATCACGATGAGATTTCCAGGTATAAGATAAGTCATAAAGAGAAAAATAAACGCGGCAGACCATCCACGTTTCCAACTTTTGTGTTTGTGGGTCTGCCATGCCACCATGAACGTCGCGCCCAACAAAGCAAAATAATTCAGTAAAGTGGTACTGAAAAAACCAAACAGAGTAATATTACTGGGGTTGTACAAATATCGCCATATATTGCTAAATGGGCCACCTTCATATCCAAGTACGGTAGCCAATATATCCACGTTTGGTATGTATGCCATGAAGATTTCATCTCTGACCTGGTTACGTAGCATGATATAGGGAACGATGATCACAAATATCACGATGTAGGATACAAGACCCATCATATATTTGGGAAGGTCTTTATAGGAAAAAGAAGCGTCGTATAACCCCAATATAGTACGTTTTTTTTCTATTTCGCTCTTATGGTGTTGTTCATGTTCCTTTAATGTCATTTTCTTATGATTAGACCAATCATCATGCCCAGTATTATTAGGTTTTCCAGTATCTGTATGTTGTGTCTCCATAGGATTGAGTATATATAGTATGTACATTTTATACAGTTGGAAATAGAAATCGGTATCTGACCCTTGTGTAACCAAGGGGTTAAGATATCATCAAGATAAACGATCAGTTCGTGATCACATCATCGAACGATTGTGTGCGAATATGCACAGTATTTTCTGGCGGAACCAAAGGCGGAACAGGGGGTATCAAGTAACCGTCCAGAGTGTTTTGCGATGACTCTATGTTACTCGACACATTTGTATCAGACCCAATGAGTGATCCACTGATCGTAATGAGGCACTGTCCAAACCCATCGTCCTTCGCCTTGCGCTTCGTAGGCGCGCGGTGCGCATACCCCGTTTCCCGCTCCACCAAGATAGTGTCCCAGAAGGCAGACATTTGGTCAATCACATTGGAGAACCATAGACGGTTGCGCTCCACTAGAACACAACTTACCTCATCCAACCACCAATGTGATGGCCACATGAACATGTGGCCCAGTTGCTTGTGCTTCTGTCTAATATCAGGCTCCCATTTGGTCTCGTACTCTTCTTGCCCCATCTCTAGTGGCTTATACTCGTACACAGGCACGCCCCCCAGGTCGATAAAATACAGGACAATCCCCTTCCACTTATTGTCAAGTGTTTTTGTAAATCGGTTATCATCGTCGGTCGAACAACCTGCATTCGCTGGGCCGCAGTCTTCCATGAAAGCGGTATCGTCGACGTACTCTTTAAATCGCGTCTCCAGAAAGTCGCACTCTTCCAGATCACATACCTCTAACTGTAGCTGCATCTGCACCCAATAGGCCTTCAGTGGAACCCCTGTGATATCGCGGTTCACTACGTTCTTAATTTCGAGCATTTGGCCGTATTTATCACTGGTAGGGTCGTCCACAATACCGTCGGGCGAAGCGCCTAGGAAACTGTACTTACTGTGTTGTACGCATCCGTATTCTCCTACGACCGTTCCATGGATCATCTCGTAATACATTGTTGACATAGGCTCATACTTCTGCCCCCAATGCATTGGCGACGATACGTTCACGGTGGGAATAGGGGTCGTATTTGCAGTGGATGGCTGATTTTGGGTGGTTACTGCTACGGGAAGTGGAGAACATTTCTCGTAAATGAGTTGATTCTGAGAACCAGGAGTATCGAATATCTTATAGGCGTTGCTCGCGGTAATCAGCGCGTGGCGATACGCATACCATTCGTTGGTGCGCTGCGCTGGCTGAGGTTTTGCCTGCAGCTGAGTCAATACCTGACGCGTGCGATACGTTCGTTTCGCGTTGGTGTTGTTCGTCTTCGATGCCGACATGTCGGTCGAGCGCTTGGGCATGATCTGCATGTAGAACAGGTCGATGGCCTGATCTACCAATTCTATCATGTCATCGAAGGCGTCGTCGAAGGCGTCGTCGCCGTCAGCGCTCATATCACCACGTAGCAGCTCCTCCACCGATTCCATCATGTCGTTGTGGAAGTCCATATTCTGGATGTGGGTCGGGTTCTCCAGGACGTAGTCATACATTAACTGCATTATCGTTCCGACTATATCGACCTGGTCATCGGCGCTGATCGTGTTGCTTTCGGACAGAGGAATAACGAGCAAATCTATGATGTCTGTCAGTGCACCCAAATCATTCAGGTAAGTGAGTACGTCCATATTGAATCAAGTACTACAATAGTCTTTGTTTGTTATATACTAGGAATACGTCTATGTGTGGTTCAATTCTATGTACGAATGAATACTGCCGTACAGAAGATCGCGAATTCTCTATATTTGTGGGATAGAGTTCCCACTCTTAAAAATATAGTTTCCCAAAGTCTCTCAGGAATTTGTAAAACGACATTTATTTTTGTCGTTTCTCAATTTGCTGAGGTACTTTGCGAAGTTTGTTTTTTAAAAATCTTATGCTAACAACCATTGGGGTATTTTTCATGTTTGTGAGCATAAGAAATATTTCTGGGATTTTCGTAAGAATCTCTCATTTTATTCTGTTACCATACTTTAGATATAATGGCAACACACAAAACCCCAAAAAACCCCTTAAAATATATTTGTGAAAAATGTGACTTTAAATGCAGCAATAAGAAGGACTATAACAGACATTTACTGACTGCAAAACACCAAATGGCACTAAATGGCAACACATGGCAACACAAATGGCAACAATCTACAAGTTACATGTGTGATTGTGGGAGAGCATATATGCATAGGGCTTCATTGTATAAACACAAAAAAGTGTGTAAAAAAACCCCTGAAAACCCCAAAAACCCCGAAAATGCCGAAAACGCCAAGAGCCCGCCACCTCCTGAAAACATAGTCCATGAAAGCATAAGTGAAGCCACAATTATGAAGTGTTTTCAGGTGATGGCGGATACGCAGGCGGAGCAGAACGCAGTGCATGCGGAACAGACGCGTCTCTTAGTCGAAGCGATAAGCTTGAAGGGTCCGCAATGTATTACGAACAACCACAACAACAATACGACGAACAACACCCAGTTCAACCTGAATGTGTTTCTCAACGAGGACTGCAAAGATGCGTTCACGTTGAAAGAGGTGATGGATTCCATCGAGTGTACGGTGACGGATTTGGATCGCATAGATACGGACGGGTACGCGGCGACGATAACCCGTAAGATTTTGGAATCAATGCAGAACATGTCTATTACAGAGAGACCGATCCATTGTACAGATGCGCGGCGTAATACAGTGTGTGTGAAGGACGATACAGGATGGGAAAAAAACGAGAAGGCGATGAAACTGTTGGTAAATTCTGTGTTCCGCGTGGGGCGCAAAATGGGTAGCATAATAGATGATTGGAAAGTGGCTTATCCGGATCATTTCAGAGGAACCGTTTCAAGACGCGAACAGTACCATAGATTGATCATGGATATTATGAAGGTTAATGATTTGGATACGGAGGCTCGCATTGCGAGCAAAGTATGTAAAGGTATTGTCCTAGACCGCAACGCAGTGATGGAGCGATAAATGACGGATCATATTTACAACATCTAAGTTATATGCATCGCACGATTTGATACTTTTACAAAGTATCAAACTACCAAAGTCTATCAGGAATTTGTAAAACGACAAAAATAAATGTCGTTTTCCAATTTGCTGAGGTACTTTGCGAAGTTTGTTTTTTAAAAATCTTATGCTAACAACTCTTGGGGTATTTTTCATGTTTGTGAGCATAAGAAATATTTTCGGGATTTTCGTAAGATTTTGGCATTTTTTTGTGTTGCCATACTTTAGAGAGAATGGCAACACAAAAAATGCCAAAAAATGCCGAAAAATATATCTGCGAAGATTGTGACTTTAAATGCAGCAAGCAAAGTAATTATAACAATCACCTAATGACTGCAAAACACAAAATGGCAACAAATGGCAACACATGGCAACAACCTACAAGTTATATATGTGAATGTGGGAGAGCATATATGCATAGGGCTTCCTTGTATAAACACAAAAAAAAATGCCAAAAAATGCCAAAAAATGCCGAAAACGTCGAAAAGGTCAATCGAGTTCTTCCTATTTCACAGACCTTTCTATATGAACCTGACGATAACGATATGCAAAATAATATGCAGACAGTGATGTTTAATTTTATGCAAGCACAAGCAGATCGCGATGATAAACGTTTCGCAGCGCACGCGGCGCAGACGGCGGCGCAGGCGGCGGCGCAGGCGGCGGCACGCGACGAGGCGCACGCGGCGCAGGCGGCGGCGCAGGCGCGTCTCTTAGTCGAAGCGATAAGTTTGAACGGACCACAATGTATCACGAACAACACGACGAACAACAACCAGTTCAACCTGAATGTGTTTCTCAACGAGGACTGCAAAGATGCGTTCACGTTGAAAGAGGTGATGGATTCCATCGAGTGTACGGTGACGGATTTGGATCGCATAGATACGGACGGATACGCGGCGACAATAACCCGTAAGATTTTGGAATCAATGCAGAACATGTCTATTACAGAGAGACCGATCCATTGTACAGATGCGCGGCGTAATACGGTATGTGTGAAGGACGATACAGGATGGGAAAAAAACGAGAAGGCGATGAAACTGTTGGTAAATTCTGTGTTCCGCGTGGGGCGCAAAATGGGTAGCATGGTAGATGATTGGAAAGTGGCCTATCCGGATCATTTCCGGGGTACAGTATCGCGGCGCGAGCAGTATCATCGGTTGATCATGGATATCATGAAGGTGAATGACCTTGATGTAGAGAATCGCATCGCGAGCAAGGTATGTAAAGGCATTGTCCTAGACCGCACTGCAGTAATGGAGAGATAAATGATGGATCATATTTACTTACACCCAATCATAAAACAAGATAAGACGGGTGATGGGAATACTCGTTGCATATACGCATCCATTGCCTCTTTTCTCTCTACAGTTGATAAATTACTATTCATCTTACGGAACAGCCATGCGTTCACACTGGTAGGACTCAACGTCTCGGCGACGAGGTTATTCACTACCATTATACAATGTTTGTTTTCTAGTAACACGTTGTACAAAGTCTCTCCAGTATATTCCATCTTATAAATAGTGTCATTAAACTCCTTCTTATTCAATAACTTGCGAGCCTGAACCATCTCATTGTTAAACATGATTTTATGGTTTGCTGAGATGATCGTGTCACGACAAGGGACGTACTCAGAAAACGCATGCTTCTCGATCATAACCACGTAGTTTTCAATACTGGTTGTTTCGGTGATTCCTTCAATCTTGTTTGCGTTAATCGTATGTTTCTCAGGATCAATCTTGTCGATATCTACCTCACCCTGATCCGTGAGGACGGGTGTGCCCGCTGGGAAACAGATTGTTGCGGGGGGTGCGGGTGTGGGATCAATCAAGGTGACTGAACCTATATGTCCATAAAAGGGTAACATGGTACCAGGTGATGTGATTGGTGCATCGTTGATTTGCTGTCCGTTGACGATGTATATCATGGTGAGCGCAGTAGTACTGGAGAACGCGTTGGGTCCGATGTGAATCCCAGCGCCCCAGTTCGTTGATGCGACGAAGGTGACGGATGCAAGGCTGGCACATTGCAAGAACGCATCGTTCTCGATGGTTGTGACGGATGCGGGGATGGCGATGGTGGTGATCGCGGTCGATCGGAACGCGCTCATCGTGATGATTTGGAGTTCGCTGTTTTCAGCGAAGGTGACGGTTGTAAGGTTGGTACACTGATAGAACGCGCCACCCCCGATGGATATGACGGATGCGGGGATCTCGACGGAGGTGAGCGCGGTATTTTGGAACGCGCTGGTCCCGATCTCCGTCCACCCCGTCGCGTCACTGTTCGTCAAAACGGCATACGGTGGGCTCCCCGCATTCGTATAGTCGCTTGCACCAAAGAGACCCGTGCCTGTGATCTCGTAACTCCTAATGGTCGGTGTCGTTGTCGAACCAAAGAATGTTCCAGTAGTAGGTAGGGTAGTAGTAGTTATAGCAGCCCCTAAACTGTCCTTGATAACCTGTCCAGCCTTAATAAAGACGGATGCGAGCGCAGTAGTACTGGAGAACGCGTCGGCATCGATAGTAATCCCAGTGACCGAGTCCGTTGATGCGATGAAGGTGACGGTTGTAAGACTGGTAACCTCGAAGAACACCCACTTCCCGATGGAGATGACAGATGCGGGGATGATGATGGTTGTGAGGGCGGTTCCTTGAAACGCCTGCTGTTGGATGGTATTGAGCCCGCTGTCTGCAGCGAAGGTGACGGTTGCAAGGTTGGAAGAGTTTTGGAACGCGTAATCCCCGATGGAGGTGACGGATGCGGGGATGATGATGGAGGTGAGCGCGGTGCTGTTGAACGCGCCAGTCCCGATGGTTGTGACGGTTGTGGGGATCTCGATGGAGGTGATATTGGTACTTCCGAACGCGTAAGTCCCGATCTCCGTCCACCCCGTTCCGAGTTCAACGACGATGGGTGAACTCGCTGCCTGCCAATCGACATTGGTAAAGATTGTGCTTTGTCCTGGTATGTGTTCGATGAGTACCATGTCTAAAGAACTAACTCTGTGTTATAAAGTACGCTAAGGGAAAAAAATATACCCCATACTAACCCCATATGACAATATGGTAATATATCGTGAATGTTTATGCTTACTACATATATTTTCCAATATATTACACTATCTAAAAAAGGGGTATTTTTATAGATTACATGATAAATTACTACTAACTATTCTATTTAGATAACACGTTGTCTGAGAGGTGCCACGTGTTATCGCATGGTATTTAGTTCATACCTTATCGCATATGGGGAGATAGGTATTGGGTACATATTTGTGCCGACGAGAATCCCATGTCATTTTGCAACGAATGGATTGCCGACAGACGTCGTCTTCATACATGCGTGGCGAGTTGACAATATAACACACCGTATCGGTGAGCAAATTCGCCATGGGTTCTAGTGTGGTGTTTACCGAGAGGGCTGCGATGCGTTCCATGAATTGTACTGCAAACATGGTTCTTTAGAGATAAATGACTATACGTCTGTTCTTTGTGTATGCATAGTGGTGTACACACCGAACTCATTCAATTCTTTTCTATTTTTCCATTTACTTGCGCTTGTGTCTGCGGGTCTTCTTTGCCTTCTTGGCCTTCTTGGCCTTGCGTCCACGGGTGGCCTTGCGGGTCTTGCGCGACATTCTACCGGCCTTGCCTCGTTTTCCCTTGCGGGTCTTTTTGGCGGCGCGGCTAGGGCGTCTCTTTTTGGTGGCGCGTCCGCGTCCACCCTTCTTCGCACCTGCACCTTTCATATTTGCCATTATATTGGCCGCCTCGTAGTCCTTCACTAGGTTTTGTGCTTCTATGTCTTCATCGTTTTGAGGGGAACGGCTGCGACCTTTGGCATCATTCTCCGCGATGCGTGCATCATCATGTTCTTTTGCACCCAGGTACTCCGCCTTGTCCTCTCTTGTCAGAGTTCTACCACGAGTTTTCTCAGTTGCTTTCTCAGTTGCTTCATTAGTTTGATACTCATCATGCACACGTTTAATCTCCTGACGTAGTGCTTCCGCACTCGCTTTTAAGTGACGTAAAGCACCAGTTTTTTCTGAAGCAACAGTTGCCTTCTTTGCCGCAGCATAATCTGCATCGGCCGCCATAAATGCCTGAGCATGTCCCCAGTGAAGTCCCTTATATATCTCCACCACTTGTGCTTTGTTACCACGTATATAGTCAATTACCCTCTTTATCTCTGGACCACCATCCTCATTAATGCTAGCAATTATCGCATTAATGCGAGCAAGATAACCAACGGAAGATGCACCCGATTTCTTGGGTCCCTCTGGATTGGTGTAAAACTTCCAAGCATTTCCCAAGTCGGTTAGGTCTCGTGATGTGGTTTCTACAAATTCTTTTCTTAGGTTATCCTCTAGTTCTTGTATGTTTGCAGGAATACCATAGTACTTTGCTCCGTTCACACCCACGAATTTTTTATCGCTATCAATTATTTCCGAAAGTCCTAGATATAGCATGAGCTTTATCCACTTTTCGGTCGCAGCTTCATCTGCAGGGTCAGGTCTCACAAGGGCTGCATTATATTCGTGTGCCGTGGATAACGCATCTACATTCACCTGGTCTTCATTCGTTCTTGGAAGGATTGGCATACCTCGCCCATTGAAATCCTCGATCGCCTCTCGAATTTCTATGTTCATATCCGTTACTGCACTTCTACCCCATACACTAAAGTAGAATAGTTCGGCTGCTCTCTGTTGAGCGCCAACTAGTTCGATATATGTTGGATTGGTCACGTCCATACGTAAAATAGCCTCTAACGCCACTGGAGCTTTCATGTCTTCTCCACCAGGTGGGCTATTCTCTGCTATGTATTTATTAACGAGTGCCACAACGATCGCCTCATTCGCACGTATTGTTTCTTCAAGTGTTTTGTTTCCGACCGCACTGTCTATGTGGGATCCTCTAGAGTCGACCTGCA
>JGI24917J38488_100556_pt1 | contig 42307 bp, 37 predicted proteins | sample LinPfosmplate5_FD_38488 | JGI IMG/M metagenome (IMG submission 38488)
TCGAGCTCGGTACCCGGGGATCCCACAAAAGTGTATTTGGATTAACCCCGTGCCTGAGGATGAATGGGAGTACACCCAATCCATTTCGATTACGCGACAGTTGATGGAGGGCAACATGTACCCCCTCACACTACGAGGACTCGAAGAGGGCATGTCCTTTCTCTCCAAGTAAACCGTTCCTCGAGTGCGAGATTGGTTTTTCTGACACCTAGCGCAGGCGCGGTAAAGCCGCCCTTTTTTTCCGCATCTTTAGGCGCTTTTGGCTACACTGGCCGAGTAAGCAAATAAATAAAAATGGGGAAAGAGATGGCGCCGGTGATTCGTTGGCTTTCAATTGTCTTTGTCGTGAGCGCATTCGCGGCGTGTGATCAACAGCTGGAAGAGGCAGTGGCAACACCAACTGACGCGGTTGCTGCCGCGCAGGTTGATACAGACCGTATCAAGGCCGCCGCAACTGAGCCTGAGATGTGGCTCACTTATGGCGGTGGCTATGATGAACAGCGGCACTCGGCGCTGGGGCAAATCAACCGAGATACCCTGCCAGAGCTGGGCATTGGGTGGGTTTATGAGATGGCCAAGCCGCGTGGAGCGGAGGCCACGCCCATTGTGGTTGACGGCGTGATGTACGTCTCCAGCGCCTGGTCAGTCGTCTACGCCTTGGATGCTAAGACGGGTGACGAGCTTTGGGTCTACGACCCAAAAGTCTCTGGCAAGGACGCCGCCAAAGGCTGCTGTGATGTCGTGAATCGCGGTGTCGCTGTGCATGACGGCAAGGTGTTTATCGGCGTCTTCGATGGACGATTAGAGGCACTAGACGCAGCGACAGGTGAGGTGATCTGGAGCAACATCACGGTGGATCAAACCAAGCCCTACACGATTACCGGTGCGCCACGAGTTTTCAAGAACAAAGTGATTATTGGTAACGCGGGCGGCGAGCTCGGTGTGCGCGGATACGTCACGGCCTACGATGTCGACAACGGTGACTTAGTCTGGCGCTTTTATACCGTGCCGAATCCGGAGAAGCGGCCTGATGGTGCTGTTTCTGACGAGTCGTTGGAGAGGTTGGCGAACGACACTTGGGGTGATACCGGCGCTTGGGTGACAGACGGTGGCGGTGGGACGGCATGGGACTCTATTGTTTATGACACCGTCAATGACCAGGTGCTCATTGGCGTGGGAAATGGTTCGCCTTGGAATGCGGACATCCGCGACCCTGATAGTGATGGCGATAATCTGTTTTTGTCTTCTATCCTCGCAGTCGATGCTGATACCGGCGCTTATCGCTGGCACTACCAAACCACGCCGCGTGATCGCTGGGACTACACCGCCACACAGCAAATTACATTGGCCGATCTGCCCCTCGGAGAGGACGGTGCCAATCGCAGAGTGGTCATGCAGGCGCCTAAAAATGGCTTCTTTTATGTGTTGGACGCAGCGGATGGTGAGTTGATCTCTGCGACGCCATTTACCGCTCAAAATTGGACCACGGGACAGTTTGACGAAAACGGTCGTCCAGAATTGGTGGAAGAGGCTGTGGATCTGGCGCTGTATGCAGTGGTGCCGGGGCCGACAGGCGCCCACAACTGGCATCCCATGGCGTTTAATCCCGATACGGGGCTGGTTTACATTCCGGTTAACGAGATTCCGTTCTTCTATGACAAAACGCGCAATGTTGAAGACAGTAAGTCGTTTTGGAATATTGGCTACGACGCGGCGGCAGGGTGGCCCGTGGAGTATCCGGCGGGAACACTGGATGCAGTGCGCGACCTTGACGGCGGCAGTCTGCTGGCGTGGGATCCGGTGAAGGCCGAACCTCGATGGGCGGTGCCTTTTCCACTGCCGCTGAATGGCGGTGTGTTGAGTACGCAAGCAGGACTGGTGTTTCAGGGCAACAAGTTTGGTGAGTTTGTCGCCTATGATGCGGAGACGGGTGAGCGGCTTTGGGCGGATAAGCTCGTTGGTAATGCGGCAGCGGCGCCAATGACTTACGAGATTGACGGAGAGCAGTACCTCAGTGTGCTGTCGGGCTGGGGCAGTGTATCGAGTCTGATTGCCGGATTTACCTACGGTGAAGCAAAGTCAAAAGAGCCTGCTCGGGTGATCACCTTTAAGTTAGGCGGCGACGGTGACATGCCCGCGGCACTCGTTGATAACGTGGTACGAACGCCTCAGTCTCCCATGTTCGGAGAGCCGGACCAGCATCAATTAGGGATGCAACGATACGCCGAAAGCTGCCATTTTTGTCATGGTGCATTCGCAGTCGGTGGTGGGGTGGTGCCCGATTTGAGATGGTCAGCATTGGCTGGGAACGAACAGGCATGGGATCTCGTCGTTCGTGAGGGCGCGCTTGAAAAGCAAGGTATGGTCTCTTTCGCGGGACGCTTGAGCAAAGAAGACACCGATGCGATTCGCGCCTATGTGGTGCAGCAGGCCTGGCTGGCGGTGGCTAACGGTGACGCTTTGCCACCGCAAGATGGTTAATCATTCACTCGGGGCGTGGTGAGGTGAAAGGCAACGAGTGCCGCCGTCACCGCAACGTTGAGTGATTCAACCTCGTTGCTCATGGGGATGGCGAGTCGTTGGTCCGCCAGTTGGTGGACGGCGTCGCTGACGCCACTCGTCTCACCACCCAGTACAAACACCGTGCGTGCTGGCACTTGATACGAAAACAATGACTGGGGTGCGCTAGCCTCCAGCGTTGCGATGGCATAGCCCTCCGCTTTGAGCGCTTGCAGCGCAGGCGCTAGGGCGTCACACGATATCAAGGGTGCGCGGAACACCGTGCCAGCGGATGCCTTGATCACTAAAGGCCCGAGCGCTGCCACGCCCTTTTTCGGATAGAGCAGGCCGTCCAAACCCGCTGCCACTGCTGAGCGAATAATCATGCCGACATTTTGTGGGTTGGTGATGCCATCGAATGCGAGGAGTCGCTGTGGGGTCGATGGGTCGCCCGATAGCAGTGAGTCCACTGAGCCAAAACGGGGGCAGTTGATGTCTAGGGCCACGCCTTGGTCTTGGCGCCCGTTTTTCGAGATGCGCGATAATGCCTGCTTCTCGTGGTACTGGATCGGGATATTGCGCGACTCGGCTTGAGCAATGATTTGCGCGATAATGCCACCGGGGCGATTACTATCGGCCAAATGCAGTTGGGCAACCTCCAGCGCTCGATTGGCGAGTGCCTCGAGCGCCGGTTTGCGGCCATAGAGAGTGAGGCCATTTTGGGGGTGCCATTTGTTAGCCATGTGGTGCGCCACTGTGAGGGGATGAATTCATGGGGTCATTAACACTCTACACCACGCTGGGGTGCCACCTGTGTCAGCATGCTGAGGCACTGCTGGAGGCGTCAGGATGCCAATTTGTCGCCAGTGACATTGCCGAGGACCTCACCTTATTAGAGCGTTACGGAACGCGCATACCGGTCGTGAGAGACAGTTTGGGTAGCGAGCTAGGATGGCCCTTTGACGGCACAATGTTGTCTCAATTTATCAATAAAAACAATTAGTTGAAATACACCGTTAGTCTTCAATATCAACCTTAACAGCCAGTACGTCACAGTCGGCACCATGCATCACGCCGTCGGTTGTCGAACCCAATAGTAGGGCTAATCCCCACCGCGCATGGCTGCCAACCACAATCAGGTCGCCATTGACCGCTTTTGCCTGAGTCGGGATCTCGGCTTCGGGTCGTCCGGTCACCAAATGGCGATGGCTCTCCGGGACACCGATCCCCTCGCACAAACGATCAAGCTGCTCCCGCGCTTGCCCGTGGATTTCCTCTTGGATGGCCGAAAAATCCATTGGAATATCGCCGCCATAGGTAATAGCCAGTGGCTCGATGACATGGAGGACATGCAGCTGTGCCTGATTTTGTTGAGCCAACGAAGCGGCTCGCTGTATGACAGTCTCAGTGGTGTTTCCCAGGTCGACCGCCGCCAGAATCTGTTGATAGGGCATACTAGATTCACTCGTTGGGTTTTCAGCGCTAAAGGTAGCGAAAAAAGCGGAGCTTGTCTTGAGGAAGCGATACTGATGGTTTACGTCTTGATTGCGCTGGGTTTGGCAGTGGTGATTGGCCCACTGATATCGGCTATGCCGTCTAAGGCACAGCGGCGCGTCGCCGCGGTGCGGGATCGGGCCAAAGCGTTGGGGTTGCGCGTCACACTGCGGCCGGTGCCCGCCGTGCCTGCGCGCTTTCGGTTTGAGCCTGATCGCGATTTGGCGTGTTACCAGCAAGTCCAATCTCAGGGCAAATTGGCGCTGGGCGAACAGCGCGCTTATGTTTGGGCAGACGGCCATTGGCAGCCCACACAGGGTGCTTCGGCAACACCGGCGTGGTTGACCAGTTTGCCACCAGGGGCGCCTTTGGTAGAGGTATCCGATCGTTATATCAGTATTTTTTGGGATGAGCGGGAGGGCCTCGAAGGCCTCGAAACGATCCGACAGGCCATTGATTCCAGATAACCCCAAGGCGGTGTGTGCTAGCAGGGGTCGACAAAGGTCATTGCACTTCAGCTCTTGACCCGAGCCGCATTCCCGCTGTTAGATGCCATCCGTATCAGCAGTCGATGGGTTCTGGGCTGTCACTTTTGAGCAGGCAAACGTAGATATGGGTAAAACACTGGTTATTGTTGAGTCTCCGGCCAAGGCCAAGACCATCAACAAATATCTTGGCAAGGACTTCATTGTGAAGTCCAGCGTCGGGCATATCCGTGATTTGCCCACCTCCGGCAATGCACCGACTACCGATCCCAAGGAACGCGCGGCGCAGGCCGCGATTACCCGCAAAATGGCGCCGGATGAAAAAGTGCGTTATCAGGCTCGCAAAAAACGTGAGCAGCTCGTCAGACGAATGGGCATCGATCCCAACAATGGCTGGGCCGCGCAGTACGAGATTTTGCCCGGTAAAGAAAAGGTAGTAAGTGACCTGCGCAAGATTGCTAAGGATAGCGATGCCATCTATCTCGCGACGGATCTCGATCGCGAGGGAGAGGCGATTGCCTGGCATTTGCAAGAAGCGATTGGTGGCGATGCAAGCCGTTACCACCGCGTGGTGTTTAATGAGATCACACAAAAAGCCATACAAGAGGCCTTTAAAGAGCCGGGCCAACTGGACATAGACCGCGTTTATGCCCAGCAAGCGCGTCGCTTCTTGGACCGTGTGGTTGGTTTTGAAGTGAGCCCGCTACTGTGGGCAAAAGTAGCACGAGGCTTGTCTGCGGGCCGAGTGCAGTCAGTTGCAACGCGCCTAATTGTCGAGCGCGAGCGAGAGATTCGCGCTTTTGTCCCAGACGAGTACTGGGAGGTTCATGCGCTATTGAAGGCGGCTGACTTTGAGCCGGTGCGTTTCATGGTGACGCATCGCGCGGGTGCTAAGTTCGAGCCGAAAACCCAAGCCGAAGCCGATGCAGCCGTGACGGAAATGCAAGGTGCCGCCTTTACGGTTGCAGACCTTGAGTCTCGTAAGACCAGCTCTAAGCCGTCAGCGCCGTTCATTACCTCAACTTTGCAGCAGGCAGCCAGCACCCGCATGGGATTTGGCGTTAAAAAGACCATGATCCTGGCGCAGCGCCTTTACGAAGCGGGCTACATTACTTACATGCGTACCGACTCGACCAATCTCAGTGACGAGGCAGTTGCGAGTTGTCGAGCATTGATTCAGAAGGAATTCACACCGGATTATCTACCAGCAGATCCGATACGCTACGGCTCGCGTGAGGGTGCTCAGGAGGCACACGAGGCGATCCGTCCCTCGGATGTCAGGTTGAAGAGTCATCAGCTCGCGGGTATGGAGCCGGATGCCGAACGACTCTATGAGCTGATTTGGAGGCAGTTTGTCGCCTGTCAGATGACGCCCGCCCGCTACCTCTCTTCGACACTGGTCGTCACAGCCGGTGATTGCCGCCTGACGGCGAAAGGGCGCATGGTCGAGTTTGACGGCTTTACGCGGGTCCAGTCACCCGCCGCGAGAAAAGGAGAAGAGGCTGTATTACCGCCCTTGGCGACGGGCGATGCACTGGTGGCGACCGAGTATGATCCGAAGCAGCATTTTACCAAGCCGCCGGCGCGCTATGGTGAGGCGAGCTTGGTGCGCGAACTGGAAAAGCGGGGTATCGGACGTCCCTCTACCTATGCGGCCATTATATCGACCATCCAAGATCGCGGTTATGTTCGGCTCGAAAACCGACGCTTGTATGCCGAAAAAATGGGCGACATTGTCACGGAGCGGCTGCAGACTTGTTTCAGTGATTTGCTCGATTATGGCTTTACGGCACTGATGGAAGAGCGGCTCGATGAGGTCGCGAAGGGAGCTTTACCGTGGACTGATCTGCTCAATGAATTCTACGACGACTTCAGCGGGAAGCTGGTGCAAGCGGGTATCAATGGGCCAGATGGCATGCAGCCTAACGACCCGACGCCCACGGGTATTCCCTGCGATGACTGCGGTCGTCCTTTACAAATTCGGACCGCGAGCACGGGGGTCTTCTTGGGTTGCTCTGGCTACAACCTACCACCCAAGGAGCGCTGTAAACAAACCGTCAATCTCACGTCGGGTGACGAGGCGATCAGCGTCGATGCGGACGATGAGGCGGAGTCGCGTTTGCTGTTGAGCAAGCGTCGTTGTGGCAAATGTCATACCGCGATGGACAGTTATTTAATTGATGAGTCGCGCAAGTTGCATGTCTGTGGCAACAACCCAGATTGTGACGGCTATGAGGTTGAGCAGGGTCAGTTCAGGATTAAAGGCTACGATGGCCCGGTCATTGAATGCGATAAGTGTGGCGCTGATATGCAGCTTAAAACGGGCCGCTTCGGTAAATACTTTGGGTGCAGTGAGTCGGGCTGTACTAATACTCGCAAGTTATTGCGCAATGGCGAAGCCGCGCCGCCCAAAATGGATCCGGTTCCCATGCCTGAATTGCGCTGTCTCAAGGTAGAGGACCATTACATACTGCGAGATGGCGCTTCTGGTATTTTCCTGGCGGCGAGTCAGTTTCCAAAGCATCGAGAAACCCGGCCCCCCTTCGTTGATGAGTTGCTCCCCCATCAGGCAGAGATCGACCCCAAGCATCATTATTTGTTCGATGCGCCGCGGGTTGATGATCAGGGAAACCGCGCTCAAATTCGTTACAGCCGCAAGACGAAAGAACAATACGTCATGACGGATCTGGATGGGAAGGCGAGCGGCTGGCGAGCGATGTTTGTTGATGGCCGCTGGGCGGAAGAGGGGTCGGCAAAGAAGAAGCCTAAGGCCAAAGCAAAGACCAAAGCAAAGGCTAAAACCAAAGCCAAAGCCAAAGCGAAGAGTAAGGCGAAGGCGGCACCCAAACCGAAACCCGCAGCGCCCGCAGAAGCAGTGGTCGATTGAGCCACCCACTGGCGTTTGCGAATCAGTGCCTGTATCACGCCCGCATCGTTCAAGCGGGCTGGCAAAGCGAGCTTGAAGCGCAGCGTGAACCGAGTCTTGCAGTTGACCTAGCTTTTGCACCATTGCTGCAAAAGGTCTTTTTGGATGCGTATGGCTGGCTATTGCTCGCAGGCTGCCGAGTCAGAACTGCGCCAGAGCATCCTCCCCATACAGTGCGCGACTTGCCCTCATTACCTGCTGGACTGGTCTTGCCGGCAGAAATAGCGGCGTGTGCCGAGTTAGAGAGCACTGGTTGGTTGGCCGCGTTGCAGGCACCGATATCGCGGCATGCGACAGTGCGGCAATCCAACAACCTGGCGGCCAATAGTGCCGTGCCGACCCTCGAGCAGTTTGCTCTTTGGGGTCAAAATTTGGGTACGCTGGCTCAACATATTGCTGACGCCATTGACGAGTCATAGCACGAGCGTGGGCGCGAGTCCCTCGGGGCAGTCTGTGGTAGTTGCGCTGTCAGAGTGTTATTGTTGTTAGACATCTCAGCGGTGGCGTTGGGGTGACTCCTCAGATAAGAGAGGTCTTTGAGTGTCTACATCTTTACTAGAAATCGTCGATCTGGGAAACGGTGAGGTGGTCCTGCAACGCGTGGAAGGGGACTCCGAGCCATTGGTCAGCATCCAGTTTTCTGATGAGGCGAATGCCTACCTCATGGGGAACAATTTGGAGATTGCCAAGATCATGATTCAGGCTGGTATCGAGGCTGCGGCGCAAATGGCCGACGTGAATAGCCCCGAGGTGGATACCGCGGAAGGATCAGAAGCCAGAACGTTACACTGAGCGAGACCCAGTAGCCCACTTGATTCGGGCTACCCTCAATAGTGTGGCGCCCGCGAGGCACGATGCATCGCGATCCTAAGGAGCCTTCTGGTTATTCTGGCTCCGGGTTAACTGCCCCCTAAAATCTCTCCCCAAGAAGCTGTCCTAAAACGCTGTCCTAAAACGTTATCCCAAGGCGTCAACCCAAGATACATCCTAAGACGTGTCCTCCAAATGACAGGGAGCGCCCAGTCAGTGACTGAGGGTGCTCTTGGTGCTTCGGATTAAATTTGTTGCCGAATGACGCCGACGCTAATCCCCTCAATGCTGCAGTCGGTGGTGCGTAAATCGACTTCAATAGGATCGAAGTCCGCATTCTCCGGAAGCAGCTTGAGCCTGTGCGCGCCGGCTCTTTGTAGCCGTTTCACCGTCACTTCGTCTTCAATGCGCGCGACCACGATTTGTCCGTCTCGCGCTGTGCTGGTGTTGTGCACCGCCAGCAAATCGCCATCTAAAATACCCACGTCTTTCATACTGTCCCCGGTGACGCGCAGCAAAAAGTCGGCGGGTGGAGAGAAGAACTGTGCGCTGAGCTCGCAGTAATCTTCGATATGCTCTGTCGCCAGAATCGGAGAGCCTGCCGCCACTCGGCCAACAATAGGCAGGCCCGTACTTTCGGTCAGGCGGATACCGCGCGACGCCCCTGCGATCATTTCGATAGCACCTTTGCGCGCTAATGCGCGCAAATGCTCCTCTGCTGCATTCGCCGACTTGAAACCGAGCTCGCGGGCAATATCGGCGCGAGTCGGTGGATAGCCGGTATCGGCCAGATACTGACGGATCACGTCGAGCACCTGCTCTTGTCTATTAGTGAGTTTCATCGAAGTGCCTCCTAATCCCCAGTGCTGTTCGTATAAAGTGCTGATCATATATACAGTCTGTTGTTTTGTACAGCGGTGGGTGTGGTGAGTGAGGTGGGTAGGTTAGGATGGGCGCACAATTGTTGAGGATGATACTGAGATGTCATTTTTGTTGGAGCTAATGGCGCCGTTGGCAGCCGCGCTGAGCGTGCCCCCGGGCGCGCTGGTCTTTGTTTTGCTCATATTGGCCGGGACACTGGGACATGTCGCGATTTATCGCTCAGTGCGGCGCCTCACGATGGCCGCTGATAAGACCGAAACGCGATGGGACGATGTGATCCTCTACGCGGTGTTTCCCCCGATCCAGTGGGTCATGTGGACTGTGCTGGCGCTGCTGTCTCTCAGTCTGTTCAGTATTTTTGACGGGGTGAGAGAGGGCCTTTTAACGCTGTCGGACACCGCGCTGCTGATCTTATTTGGCTGGTTGGCGCACCGATTAAGCCGAGGGATCGAAGAGGAGCTGTTGGGTGAGCATCGCGGCGCAGTCGCTTCTGATGAGCGCGCAACGATCAGTGCGGTGGCTCGGCTCAGTCGCATTATGGTGTGGGTGGTGGCAGGCATCATGATTCTTCAGTCGTTGGGCGTCTCCGTATCCGGCTTACTCGCGTTTGGCGGGGTAGGAGGGGTTGCAGTGGGCTTCGCGGCGCGCGATCTGTTGGCAAACCTGCTCGGGAGCTTGAGTATTTTTCTCGATCGACCGTTTGCGGTAGGCGATTGGATTCGCTCCCCTGACCGAGAGATCGAGGGAACGGTTGAAGACGTTGGATGGCGAGTCACGCGTATCAGGACCTTTGATCAACGACCGCTGTATGTGCCAAACGCGGTTTTTTCAACCGTGGCGCTGGAAAACCCGTCGCGCATGTTGAACCGGAGAATTTACGAGACAGTCGGTATTCGCTACGACGATGCGGGGGTGATGGCCGAGATCGTCGCGGACACGGAAGCCATGCTGCGCCAGCACGAGGGGATCGATACCAACCGCACGCTCATCGTCAATTTTGTAAGCTTTGGTGCGTCCTCGCTAGACTTCTTTATCTACACCTTTACGCGCACGACCGATTGGGTCACCTACCACGGCGTTAAGCAAGATGTGATGCTTCGCATCCTCAGCATTGTTGAGGCCCATCAAGCCGAGGTAGCCTTCCCAACCCGCACACTACTGCTCGATCAAAGCCCGCCCGAGATGGCGCCAGACTGAGGCGTTAGCCAAAGCGGCTCGTTCGTTAGGGGCAGTGTGCTCAGCGGGCAGCAAATCTCTATGATTCACTCAGCTGGCAGTATCGGGATCACTCTTGGTCAATCGTGTCGCCGAGTGCATATAACTCGTACCACGACAGCTCACGCCAGGTCGCTAAGACTTTGACAACCGGGTGGTCGTAATAGCGTAGCCTGTTTTCCGATAGCGGAACCGTGTCCTCGATGTGGATGACATGTCGCCAAGGCCAAGGTGCTGGAGCCTGAGGTGCAAAGTGGGTTGGGTGCCGAGCCGCTAAGCCAGGCTCGCCCGCCACGCTGGCTGGCGATGAAGCGGTGTCGAAGGGGTTCAGAGGCACAGTCGCCTTTGCCCCCATGTCATCTGCTTGATCGGTAAACGCTGGGTCGCTCCTAGCTGTGTTTATCAGGGCTGTGTTGATCAGTGCTGGGTTGATCAGGGCTGGGTCGAGAGCCGCGTGTGTTGATAGCACCGTCACGCGCTGCGGTGAGGGAGGTGGGGCAGCACCCTCAAAAACGGCCGGTAAATACTGGCCCTCAGTGTTCGCCCAAAGGTTCAGGCCCAGACGCCAGCTGTTGTCTCGGGGGAGCAGCTGAACAAAGCCTTGCAACATGGGGTAGGGGGAGCCCGTATCGGGTTCAACCAGGATCGGTAGTGAGTCACTTTCAGGACTCTGTAGCCACGATGTTGCTACCAATACCGCGTCGTCGTTTTGCTGCCGATATCGTTCGAGGCCAGCTGCGAGACGATCAAGAGGCAGTTTCTCAAAGGTGGACGGCGGCGGGATACGCCGCGCCGTCACGGTGAGAGGGGTCAGTGTGACTTGCTCCGCGGGTAATGCTAAGGGAATGCTGACCTCGGGCGCCTGCCCACGCAGGTCATCACCCGCAATGCCGAGTGACTCAAAGGGGGTGAGGCGGGATGCGTCGTCGTCAAGCCCAGCCTCTTCAAAGGGCAGTAGCGGCCCCTGCCTTTCGTCGTCTTCGGCAAGTGGGAGAGCCTGCTCAGTATCGGTTGTCGCGTCAATGTCAGGCTCAGCGGGCGAGGGTAAGCGCAGAGCCATTAATTCATCGATCAGCGCCATGTCTTGCTCCGAGAGTAACGGAGGGGGAGGTTCCCAGAGGGGCGGCGTGGCGCTGGGTGGTGTCACCAAGATGTGTCCAGAGGGGCTCACCGATACCGTTGCCGAGTCGTACTGCGTCATCAGCGCTGCCTTGAGTGCGGGGTCTTGTAGCCAGCGCCAGCGTGCGGGGTAGTGAACGGAGGTGGTGAGTGGCCACGTTTCGCTGTTGAGCACTGCCGGGCGAGTATCGACCAATACAACCAATTCAAACTGAAACCAGCCAGAGTGATCGAATCCGCCCGGTAGGCGCGCCCCCAAAGCGGCGTTCGTGGTTAGGGTGAGTGCCACGATCGATGCTGCGATCATGGCCACGATTTTTGCTACGACCAATATCATGTCAAGGCAGGCCAAGAAGAAGCGTGTCATCCAGACGCCTCCTGCGGAAGAGTGGCCAGCCAAGGGTCAAGCAGCGTCTCAATAAATTCGGTGCGCGATTCGAGCGTGGGCAGTTCTGCCGTCACACGGAGCTTGTTATTGCCGCCTAGGCGGTAACGCTGAGGGTCCGATTGAATCAGTGACACGATGGTAGCGGGCTCGACGACGGTGGCGGGCTTGAATTCGATGCTACCACCTTCCTCGGTCATGTCGATTTCGCCGATTCCCAGCCGTTGCGCCGATGTTCGCAGCAGCGCGCAGGTAAAGAGGTTTTTAGTGGGTTCAGGGAGTAGGCCAAAACGATCGATCATTTCAACCTGAATGTCTCGCAGGTCCTCTTCACTAGCGGCTTTGGCGATCCGCTTATACAGCACCAACCGAGTACTGATGTCTGGCAGGTATTGTTCAGGGATGAGCGCTGGAACGTGGAGTTTGATGTCAGTTCCACTGTCAAGCGGTTGGTCCAAGTCGGGAATTTCGCCCCGTTGCAACGCGGCGACAGCACTGTCGAGCATTTCTAGGTAAAGCGAAAACCCGACTTGATTAATTTGTCCCGACTGCTCTGCACCGAGCAACTCACCTGCGCCACGAATTTCCATATCGTGAGACGCTAACTGATAGCCTGCACCTAAATCGCCTGCGGCCTCGATGGCCTCAAGGCGCTTTTGTGCATCTGAGGTGATCAGTGATCGGGGCGGACTGAGCAAGTAGGCGTATGCCTGGTGGTGCGAGCGACCGACGCGACCACGCAATTGGTGCAGCTGCGCGAGTCCAAATTTATCGGCCCGCTCAATGATGATGGTATTGGCGTTAGGAATATCAATCCCTGTTTCGATAATCGTGGAGCAGACCAAAATGTGGTGGTGTTGGTGATAAAAGTCAGACATGACTTTCTCAAGCGGCTGTTCACGCAGTTGCCCGTGTGCCACACCGATTGAAAGGCCCGGCACGAGCTCACGAAGTTTTCGCGCCGTCTCCTCAATGGTTTTGACTTCGTTGTGCAAGTAGAACACCTGGCCACCACGCAATGTCTCACGCAATACCGCCTCCTTGACCAGAGCGATACTGTGCTCCCTAACAAAGGTTTTGATCGACAACCTTCGGGCCGGTGGCGTGGCAATGATCGACAGGTCTCGCAAGCCGCCGAGCGCCATGTTGAGGGTTCGAGGGATCGGTGTCGCGGTCATCGTGAGGATATCGACCTCAGCACGCAGTGCTTTGATCGCCTCTTTTTGTTTGACACCAAAGCGATGCTCTTCGTCGATGATCAGCAAGCCTAGGTCGCGGAAGCCAAAGTCGCTTTGCAGCAGCTTGTGCGTCCCGACCAGAATATCAATTTTGCCTGCGCGCACGCGATCGACGATATCCCGCAGATCCTTTGCTGACTGAAAGCGCGACACAACCTCCACCGCGTAAGGCCAGCTGGCGAAGCGATCGCGAAAGTTCGTATGGTGCTGATTGGCCAGTAAGGTCGTGGGGACCAGCACAGCGGTTTGTCGCCCATTTTGCGCGGCGATAAACGCGGCACGCATGGCGACTTCTGTTTTGCCAAATCCGACATCGCCGCACACGAGGCGGTCCATCACTTGTGGTGCGCACATGTCGTTGCGAACGGCATCAATTGCAGCGGCTTGGTCTGGCGTTTCCTCAAAGGGAAAGGCGGCGCAAAACTGCTCCCACTTTGTCTCGTCTAAGGAGTGGGCATGGCCTGTCCGCGCTTCTCGGCGGGCATAGACGTCGAGCAATTGCGCTGCCACATCGGCGGCACGCTCACGGGCTTTTCTCCGCGCTTTTTCCCATTGCTCGGTACCCAGACGGTGTAGCGGGGCTGTGTCGGGGTCGCCAGCGGTGTAGCGGCTGATCAACTGTAGCGAGTTCACTGGTACGTACAGCTTGTTGCCTTCGGCATATTCGAGCAGCAAAAACTCAGCATCATCACCGTCGATTTGAAGTACCTGCAGACCCAAGTAGCGACCTACGCCGTGCTCAATGTGGACTACTGGTAAACCCTGTCGCAGCTCAGTGAGGTCGCGGATGATGGCATCGGCATCCGTCTCGGTTTTCTTGTTCCGGCGGCGGCGCTGCGCGACCCGTTGACCAAATATTTGTGCTTCACACAGCAGTGTGGGTTGCCCCGGGCCGCTGTAGAGGCCTCGATCGACCGGCGCGGTGCTGATGCCAAACAGGACGCCACTCGCCACGAACTCAGGCCAGTTTGTGATTGTGGTGGGATGGAGGTCTGCTTTGGCGAGGTTTTCTAAGAGGATCTCGCGCCGACCCGCACTCTCGGCGCAGAGTAGCAAAGGGCCTTGGTGGTCAGTGATGAACCGCGCTAACTTTTGCTGATAGCTGTCACCCGATGCGTCATCGACTGCCAATTGTGGCGGCATTTTGAGGGTTGTTTTCACATGCGTCGGTGACTGTTCGTCGGGCTTGAGCTCTAATACCGAGTAGGCGCCCAGTGCGGCATAGATCTCTTCTACGGACACGAAGCCGCGTTGCGGTGGCAACAGGGGTCGTCGCGGATCGATCCCATATTCTTCAAAGCGGCTCGTGATTTCAGTCCAGTATCGCTGCGCAGCGCCGTAATGATCTCCCAGGAGCACCATGGCGGTATCGGCCGGTAGGTAATCAAATACGGTGCCACAGTGTTCGAAAAACAAAGGGAGATAGGATTCTGCCCCGCCAGGTACGCGGCCTGCGCTGATCTCAGTGAAGGCAGTGCAGAGGTCGGCGTCACCCTCAAAGGCCTCGTACCAAGCCATCTGAAAACGATGTATGGCGTCGCGGCTCATCGGAAACTCTCGGGCCGGCATGAGTTTGATCCGCTCGACTCGATTAATGGTGCGCTGTGTGTCGGGATCAAAGGTGCGTAGGGTCTCGACTTCATCGTCGAATAAGTCAATACGGTAAGGCGACGCACTGCCCATTGGAAAGACATCAAGTAGCGCGCCCCTGACGGCGAATTCGCCATGCTCGAAGACCGTATCAACCGCTCGATAGCCATTTAGGGTCAGCTGGGCAGCGAACGCCTCGGGGTCAAAGGTTTGCCCGACGCTCAGGTCAAGTGTGTTGCCTTCAATGTAGTGCTGAGGGGGTGTCCGGAGCATGGCGGTGGTGATCGGCAGGATCACGATGCCATCAGTTAACTGTGGCAACTCGAAGAAGGTGCGCAGTCGCTGCGAGACGATGTCCTGATGCGGCGAGAAGTGATCGTAGGGCAGTGTCTCCCAATCGGGCAGGGTTAATAGGGGCACGTCGGTCGCTAAAAAAAGCGGCAGTTCTCGCTCAAGGGTTTGAGCCTCTGCGGAACTGGCGACGATCACGATCAAGGGCCTGCCCAAGCTCGCTAGCTCAGCGACTGCCGCCGTGCCGCCAGCGCCCGGCATGGGGCCTAAAGCGGTGCGGGTGCCGACCTTGCTAGGCCAGGGTGTGTTGTTGAGAAGTTGGGTAAACATGCACAGGGTCACAGGATCGAGACGGGTATTGTAGGCACCCGAGGGCCCGGTCACCACCGAAATAGTGTGTTAAAAGGTTGCTTCCGCAGGCCTGCAACTCCGATAATGCCGCTCAGACATGCGCCCCGACAGTTGAAGCACCGGGGGAGGCGCGGCTGACGCCTTCCGCCACAGCTGGCAAAACCAGAAGAGGACCCTCCGTGACAGAGCAACGCAAGCGACCCCGCCCCAGCGATTATTTTTCTGATTGGAAGGAGCGCGAGGCGTTGGCGGAAGCCATGATTCCGGTCGTGGGAAGCCTCTCTCGTGAACGCAACGTCAAATGCTACATTTACGGGCGATCTCTGGTGAACGAATCAGTCCTCGATATCATGAAGACTCATCGTTGGGTGCGTCAGATAGAGGACAATGAATTATCCGAATTCGAGACCGCGCCGGTACTCAATGCGGTGAGTCAGCTTGATCTTGGGCCCTGCCACCTCGATATCGGACGTCTCGCTGTGGCGTATTACGACAAAGGCGCTGGCGAAGGTCTCTCTGTTGAAGAATATTGTCAGCAAGAGCTTGCGTATCTGACGGGCTCAACGCAGAAGCCGGTTGAGGGTCCGGTGGATGTCATTTTATACGGCTTTGGCCGGATCGGCCGACTGATGGCGCGGATTTTGATTGGTAAGACCGACGGGGGCGACAGTCTGCGTCTGCGAGCCATCGTGGTGCGCAAAGGCGGTGCCGATGACGATTTATTGAAACGAGCCAGCTTGCTACGAAGAGACTCCGTTCATGGCGTTTTTAAGGGCACGATTCGCGTCGATGAAGAGCGTCAATCCTTCATTGCCAACGGTAACGAAGTCAAAGTGATTTACGCAGACGCGCCCGAGGACATTGACTACACCCAGTACGGTATTCAGAGTGGCATCGTTGTTGATAATACGGGCGTATGGCGCGATAAAGCGGGATTGTCGCGGCACTTGGCCGCAAAAGGTGTCGCAAAAGTTATTTTAACGGCGCCCGGCAAGGGCGATATCAAGAATATCGTCGCGGGCATCAATGAGAGCGCCATTGAGGACACTGATACGGTGATTTCAGCGGCGTCCTGTACAACCAATGCGATTGTGCCCGTGCTGAAAGCCGCTGACGACGAATACGGCATTGTCGCGGGTCACGTCGAAACGGTCCATGCGTATACCAACGATCAAAACTTGATCGACAATTATCATAAGGCGGAGCGACGAGGGCGCAGCGCACCTCTGAACATGGTGCTGACTGAGACGGGGGCCGCCAAAGCGGTTGCCAAAGTCTTGCCGCAGCTAGAGGGCAAGTTAACCGGTAATGCGATTCGCGTGCCAACGCCCAATGTGTCGATGGCCATTTTAAATTTGACGCTTAAGGAAGGCACTACCCGCGAGGCGCTCAACGAATTTATGCGGGAAATCGCCCTGCATTCGAGTATGAAAAAACAAATCGATTACTCCGATTCCCCAGAGGTGGTGTCGAGCGATTTTGTCGGCTCGCGCGCTGCCTGCGTATTCGACGCCCAAGCGACCATCGTCAGTGGCACGCAGGCGGTGCTGTATCTTTGGTACGACAATGAGTATGGGTACAGCTGTCAGGTGTATCGGATTCTCGAGCGTATGGCAGGCATCCGTTACCAGACCTACCCCGAGAGTGGGCCTTATCCGCTGTAAAGACGTCTGATTCAGGTTGTTTGTGCACTTTTGACCGCGCGATCTAGGGCCGGGGTTGGCCTTGGGTGGTCAAGTCGAATAGAATACTCGGGACCGTTAAGAGCCCTTCGGGCCAGGCCTTAAGAAGCCCCCGGTCTGCAGTACCATTAGTACAGTCTGGGGGGGTGTTTCCCCGAATACGACAGCGTTAGCAGCGAGCGTGAAGCGACGGCTTCATGAATCCCGCGGCAGACGGATCGTGCGCTACATATTTGGTGGAAAGACAAATGAGCACTGACATGATAAAAATTCAAAAAGGTTTGAATATCCCGCTTGCCGGCGCCCCAGAGAGCGATCTGGATCAGTCGGTCACGGTTCGAGCGGTTGCCTTACTCGGCGGCGACTATCAGGGCATGAAGCCCACGATGGCAGTGCAAGTAGGCGATGTGGTCAAACGCGGCGATTTATTATTCACGGATAAAAAGTGCGAAGGCGTCAGGTATACCTCGCCCGCTGGTGGTCGGGTCGCAGCGGTGAACCGCGGAGCGAAGCGCGCATTCGAGTCGGTTGTGGTCGAGATTGACGGGGATGAGGCGGCATCATTTGAGCGCTACTCAGCGGACCAGGCGCGGGCCCTCAAGCCCGAAGCCATTAGGGCCCAGTTGCTTGAGTCGGGGCAGTGGACGTCATTGAGAGCGCGACCGTTTGGTCGGGTCGCTGATCCAAAAACCGCGCCAATGGGGCTCTTTATTACCGCGATTGATACGCACCCGCACGCAGCGAATCCCGAGATCGCTATTGCGAAAAACGCAGAGGCTTTCGTCTTAGGACAGGATCTATTGGCCGCGATGGTCGAATGCCCGGTTTACCTGTGTGCGGCACCAGGCGCGGACGTGCCACAAAGCGAGCACGCGCGGTTGGTACGGCATGACTTTAGCGGTCCGCACCCAGCGGGCTTGGCAGGTACCCACGTGCATTTTTTGATGGGTGCTTCGTTAGAGCGGATTGCGTGGACGGTGGGGTATCAAGATGTCATCGCCATCGGACGGCTGTTTCTCGATGGGGCGCTGTACACGGACCGAGTGATATCGTTAGCGGGACCCTCGGTCAGCCGGCCACGTTTAATCTTAAGCCGAGTGGGCGCAGATTTGCAGGCGCTGGTTGCGGGTGAGCAAACGGATGCCGATACACGGCTGCTCTCAGGCTCAGTGCTAGGAGGGCGCTCAGTACAAAGCGGCACGGCCTATCTGGGGAGATATCATCAGCAAGTAGCACTCTTGCCCGAGGGCAGAGAGCGCACCTTTATGGGGTGGCTCTCCCTGGGGCGTCGAAAACATTCGGTGCTTGGTATTTACTTATCCAGTTGGTTCGGCACTAAGCCGCTGGCGATGTCGACGTCGACTAACGGTTCGGAAAGAGCGATGGTTCCCGTGGGTGCTTACGAAAAAGTGATGCCCCTCGATATCCTGCCAACGCAATTGTTGCGAGCGCTCTTGGTCGGCGATACGGAGACGGCGCAGGCGCTGGGCTGCCTCGAGTTAGACGAGGAAGACCTCGCGCTCTGCACTTATGTGTGTCCGGGTAAGTACGAGTACGGCGGTATCCTCCGCGATAATCTCACGCGCATTGAAAAAGAGGGCTGAGACATGGGACTGCGGCAACAGTTAGATGCGATGGAGCCTCATTTCAAATCAGGAGGCCGCCTAGAAAAGTGGTATGCCTTATACGAGGCGGTCGATACGATTTTCTACTCACCCAATAGCGTGACGCGGGCCAATGCGCATGTTCGTGACGGGGTCGACCTCAAGCGCATTATGATCACCGTTTGGTTTGCGACGTTCCCGGCGATGTTTTACGGAATGTACAACCTCGGTTTACAAGCCAATGACGTTTTGGCGCTGTCGGGCGGGTTGTTGGATGGGTGGCGTGGCGGACTAGTGGCAGCGTTGGGTGGACACGATCCCTCGAATGTTTGGCACAACATGTTGTATGGCTTGGTGCACTTTTTACCTCTTTATCTCGTGACCTTTATTGTCGGCGGTTTTTGGGAAGTGCTTTTCGCAATGCGCCGTGGCCACGAAGTCAATGAAGGCTTTTTCGTCACTTCTATTTTGTTCACCTTGACGCTGCCGCCGGATCTCCCTTTGTGGCAGGCGGCAATGGGCATCAGTTTTGGCGTGGTGATTGGCAAGGAAGTCTTTGGTGGCACCGGCAAAAACTTTTTGAACCCCGCTCTCACCGGACGTGCCTTTCTGTACTTTGCCTACCCGGCACAGATCTCGGGTGATGCCGTTTGGACGGCGGTAGATGGGTATTCCGGAGCGACACCACTGGGTGTGGTGGCACAAGAAGGGATGGCCGGCCTCACGCAAGCCTACACGTGGTGGGATGCCTTTATCGGGACTATCCCCGGTTCAATCGGTGAAACCTCAACACTCATGATTATGATCGGGGGTGCGTTTCTGCTGCTGCAGGGCATCGCGTCTTGGCGCGTGGTCGTGGGCTGTTTTGCCGGTCTGATCGGTTTTAGTTTGCTGCTGAATGGCGTGGGTTCTGACTCGAATCCCGCTTTTGCGATGCCTTGGCATTGGCACATGGTGGTGGGTGGCTTTGCCTTCGGCGCGTTTTTTATGGCGACCGATCCGGTGTCCTCGGCGATGACCAATTCGGGACGATGGGCTTATGGAATCCTGATTGGTGTGATGTGTGTGCTGATTAGGGTAGTGAATCCGGCCTTTCCCGAGGGGATGATGCTGGCGATCTTATTTGCCAATCTCTTTGCCCCATTATTTGACCACTTTGTTGTGAGTGCCAATATGAAGAGGAGGGCTGCCCGTGTCAGCTAATGGAGAAGGTCTCGGCCGTGTTCTGACGGTGGCGCTCGGATTATGCTTGGTATGTTCAGTGGTCGTGTCCACGGCAGCAGTGCTGCTCAAGCCCGCTCAGCAAGCGAATAAAACCCTTGATCTCAAGCGAAACATCTTGATGGCGGCGGGATTGTTAGATCCCTCGCGATCGGTCGAGGAACAGTTTGAGCAGGTGGAAACGCGGGTCGTTAACTTGGATGCAGGACAGTTTGTCGATGGCGTCGATCCTGCAGCTTTTGATCAAAGAGAGGCCGCCAAAGACCCTGCTCAATCTCGGGCGATCCCCAACGATGAAGACGCGGCCAAGCTGGTTCGACGAGAGGACCAGGCGCTGGTTTATTTGGTGCGAACCGATCGGGGTGACCTCGACAAAATCATTTTACCGATCCGAGGTTATGGCTTGTGGAGCACCTTGTACGGATTCATGGCGTTAGAATCCGACGGTAATACCATCGCGGGTCTCGGGTTTTATGAACATGGTGAAACCCCTGGATTAGGCGGAGAAGTGGACAATCCTCGGTGGAAGTCGATCTGGCCAGGTAAGTTGGTGTATCAGGGTAATGAGGTCGCAATTGAAGTGCTGAAGGGCTCTGTGCGCGCCGATTCTGCTCAGGCGCAGTGGCAAGTCGATGGCCTGTCTGGAGCGACCTTGACCACCAAAGGGGTCGATAACTTAGTGAAATATTGGCTTGGCGAACAGGGATTCAAGCCGCTGCTTGATAATCTTCGACAAGGAGAGGTGTCATGACAATTCGCGATACATTGGCGGACCCTATTTTCAAAAACAATCCCATCGCGCTTCAGATTTTGGGAATCTGTTCTGCGCTGGCGGTGACCACTTCTTTGAAGGTCACTGTGGTGATGTGCATTGCGCTGACACTGGTGACCGCGTTCTCGAGTTTTTTCATCTCGAGCATTCGCCGTTACATCCCCTCAAGTATCCGCATTATCGTGCAAATGACCATCATTGCGTCGTTGGTGATCGTGGTCGATCAAGTGCTCAAAGCAGTGGCTTACGACATTTCTAAACAGCTGTCAGTGTTTGTCGGTCTGATCATCACAAATTGTATTGTCATGGGCAGAGCCGAAGCATTTGCGATGAAGAATCCACCCGTGCCCAGTTTTATTGATGGTGTCGGAAATGGGCTGGGTTACTCCTTTGTATTACTGGCTGTGGCGACCGTGCGTGAGCTGTTTGGCACGGGTAAGTTGTTCGGGTTTGAAATTCTCCCATTGGTCACCGAGGGCGGCTGGTATCAGGCGAATGGCTTGCTGCTGTTACCGCCGAGCGCCTTCTTCCTGATCGGCCTGTTGATTTGGGCGATCAGAGCGGTCAATACAGAGCAGGTAGAGGCATCGGAATTCAAAATTGCGCACCACACACCGGCTGAGGAGAGCGCCTGATGGAGCATTATCTAAGCCTGTTTGTGCGGGCCGTTTTTATTGAAAATATGGCTTTGTCGTTCTTTTTGGGCATGTGCACGTTTCTTGCCGTCTCCAAGAAAATTCAGACCGCGGCGGGACTGGGCGTTGCGGTCATCGTGGTATTGGCGATCACTGTGCCGGTGAATAATCTGATCTATCAGAATTTGCTCGCTGACGGGGCCTTGAGTTGGGCGGGAATGCCCGATGTCGACTTGAGCTTCCTCGGGTTGTTGAGTTACATCGCCGTCATTGCGGCGCTGGTGCAAATTCTAGAAATGTTTCTCGATAAGTATGTGCCTGCGCTCTACGCCACCCTCGGTGTGTTTTTGCCGCTGATTACGGTGAACTGTGCCATTTTGGGCGCGTCATTGTTAATGGTAGAGCGAAGCTTTAACTTTGCAGAGAGTGCGGTGTTCGGGGCTGGCGCTGGAGTGGGTTGGGCTTTGGCGATTGTTGCGCTCGCGGGCATTCGTGAAAAATTGAAGTACAGTGATGTGCCGGAGGGACTGCAAGGGCTCGGCATCACCTTTATTACGGTAGGGCTGATGTCACTGGGTTTTATGTCCTTTGGTGGCATCGACATTTAAATAAGGTCAATCGAACGGGAGAGTTCAGGTAATGGATATGACCATCATTTATGGCACCGGCATGTTTACCGCGATTATCCTCGCGTTGGTGCTGGTGATTCTTTCCGCACGGAGCAGGCTGGTCGCCAGTGGCAACATCAGCATAGAGATTAATGGTGAGCGAACCATCGAGGTGCCTGCGGGCGGGAAGCTACTACAAACATTGGCCGATGCTGATTTATTTTTAGCGAGCGCCTGTGGCGGCGGCGGCACCTGCGCCCAATGCAAATGCGTTGTTGAGACGGGCGGCGGTGCCATGTTGCCTACCGAGGAATCCCACTTTACGCGCCGTGAAGCGACCGAGGGGTGGCGATTGTCCTGCCAGACACCCGTTAAGCAGGACCTCAAGATTCAGGTTCCCGAAGAGGTCTTTGGCGTCAAGCAGTGGCAGTGCACGGTTGAGTCAAATGAAAATGTCGCCACCTTCATCAAGGAGCTGGTCCTGCGTTTGCCAGAGGGCGAAAGCGTCGACTTTCGCGCCGGCGGCTATGTGCAGCTGGAGTGTCCTCCCCATGAAGTCAAATACAGCGATTTCGATGTTGAGGAAGAGTACCGAGGCGATTGGGAGCGATTTGGCTTTTTTAATATTGAGTCGGCCTGCAAAGACACCACGATTCGCGCTTACTCCATGGCGAACTACCCAGAAGAAAAAGGCATTGTGAAGTTTAATATTCGGATTGCCACACCGCCTCCGGGCAGTGAGGGAATTGCACCGGGGATCATGTCGAGTTGGGCGTTTAATCTAAAGCCAGGCGACACGGTGAATGTCTATGGCCCCTTCGGTGAGTTTTTCGCGAAAGAAACCAACAGTGAAATGGTGTACATCGGCGGCGGTGCCGGTATGGCACCGATGCGCTCCCACTTATTTGATCAGTTAAAGCGACTTGGCACCGATCGTAAAATCAGTTTCTGGTACGGCGCGCGCTCTCTGCGAGAGATGTTCTATGTCGAAGACTATGATGGATTGGACGCGGCCAACGAGAATTTTAATTGGCACGTGGCGCTGTCGGATCCCCAGCCGGAAGATAATTGGGATGGCCTAACGGGCTTTATTCACAACGTGCTCTATGAAGAGTACCTCAAAGATCATCCCGCGCCAGAAGATTGCGAGTACTACATGTGTGGTCCGCCCATGATGAATTCGGCCGTCATCAATATGTTGCTGGATCTGGGTGTTGAACGTGAGAACATTTTCCTCGACGACTTCGGCGGATGATACTGAGCATTAAGCACTGCTTAAGGCCAGCACTTGTGCTGGCTTTTTGCTGTTTAGCGGGGTGTGGTTTCGATGACCGTCCTGTCACCATGGGTGGCGCTGTTTTTGGCACCAGCTGGTCACTGACCTACACCAATGCCAGTGAGGTAGTTGACCCAACTGCGGTGCGTGCCGAGATTGAATCGGTTTTCGAGCTGGTCAACAGCAGCATGAACCACTATCAGCCGACCAGCCTCATTAGCCGTTTCAACGCGTTGCCCGCTGAGGCACCTGTTGAGGTCGATTGGGATTTTGCCTACGTATTGTCGACGGCTTTGACCTTAAATGAGGCGACCGGCGGCGCTTATGATGTGACCGTGAGCGCGTTGTCTGAGTTATGGGGGTTTGGCCCAGAGGGTCCCACGCGCTTTCCCACACCATTAGCCGTCACAGATGCGATGCGTTCGGTGGGGGGTGAACAGTTGTCTTGGCGACCTGAAATTCGTCTGCTCGCTAAAAAGGTGCCGGGGTTGGCGCTGGATTTCTCATCCTTAGCCAAAGGGTACGCGGTCGACTTGGGCGCGGACGCGTTAGATGAGGCGGGCGTTGCGCAGTATATGTTGGAGATTGGCGGCGAAGTGCGCGTGCGGGGATTGAGTCCGCGAGGCGATGCCTGGCGCATTGCGGTGGAGAGCCCGCTTGCTGAGACTCGAGGCGCTGTGCAGGCGGCATTGGCGGTGACGGATGTGGGTATTGCGACGTCGGGTGATTACCGTAATTTCTTCGAACATGAAGGGCGGCGTTACTCCCACCTCATCAATCCATTGACGGGGTATCCCATTCAGCACGATCTTGTCTCCGTGACAGTGGTGCATGGCTCTGCGATGATGGCGGACGCGTGGGCAACCGCATTAACGGTGATGGGCTCGACTCAAGCCTTAGCAGTGGCCGAACAGCGGGATTTAGCGGTGTATTTGTTGAGACGCTCGGGCAACCAGCTCGAGACGCTGACGAGCTCATCTATGACGCAATGGATAGAAGCGGCTGCCCCATAGCGGCCGATACTCAAGGAATAGAAAATGACTTTTTTGCTCGCGTTGTTGGTATTCGTTTTGATCATGACGGCCATGTCTGTCGGCGTCATATTCGGTCGTGCACCGATCAAGGGATCCTGTGGCGGTCTTGGTGCGGTGGGAATCAACCAAGACTGCGAAATTTGTGGCGGTGATCCGCAACGCTGTGACACGGAAATGACGCCGTCAACTGTCCAAGCGTTTGATCCCGGCGATCAGAGTCAATCGCCAAATCGGTGATGCTAGAACTGGACTAAACTCGTTGAGTCCTATGGCCATTCATATGCCGCTACCACTAGAAATTATCCTCCGCTTCAGCCTCGGTAGTGGGCAGCGCCGATTCACTCGTTTTGTGGCAATGGCCTCACTCATTGGAATGATGCTTGGGGTCGCAGCACTCATCATGGTGCTTTCGGTGATGAATGGCTTTTCCAGCGAGCTGCACCAGCGCTTACTGTCAGTGACTCCCGACTTAATCCTTGAACCCTCAACGCCGAGCGCAGACGGACTGAGCGAATTGGCTCGGCGGGCAAGGAAGCAACCCAGTGCAGTGGCGGCCACCCGGTTTCAGCGTGCGACGACACTGTTGCAAGCAGGGGAGCGTACTCGTGGCGCCACACTCATTGGAGCGCCCACGGACGGTCTTACCAACGTGGTCAATCTTGGCGCGCATCTGGTTTCGGGAGAGCTCAATGCCCTAACAAGCGAGCCTTTCTCTGTGATTTTGGGTGCTGACCTCGCGCGCATGTTGCGGGTTTCACCCGGGGATGAGGTGGAGGTCTTTTTGCCCCGCTTGACCGTCAGTCCGCTGGGTGTGTATCCAAAGAGCCGTCTGTTGACGGTGGTGGGGTTATTTTCGGTCGGTGCGGGGCCAGATGCGAGAGAGGCGTATGTGTCGTATGAGACGGCGCGCAGACTGCTCAGAACATCAGGTAGGCAGGGCGTGCAGGTCAAGTTAACCGATCGGCAGCTAGCCTTGACGGATCAGGCGGTCTATCGCGCACTGGATAGTCAGCCGATGACTCTGAGTGATTGGACAACCTCACAGGGCTCGTTATTCGCGGCGATTAAGATGGAGAAGATCACCGTGGGGATATTGCTGACTTCGGTTATTTTGGTTGCAGCATTTAATCTGATTTCTACGCTGACGATGTCGGTGACCGAGAAACGAGGCGATATCGCGATTTTGCAGGTATTAGGCTTATCAACTCGCCACTTATTACTGCTATTTTTGGGGCATGGGTTACTGCTGTCATTGGTGGGCATTGCACTTGGTGCGGTGTTGGGCATTGGACTAGCGGTCTCTATTTCCGATTTGTCGCTGTGGTTTGAGCAGGTGATAGGGGTCGTCTTGTTTGATCCTGCGGTGTACTACATTGGCGGCTTGCCCTCACTCCTACTGTGGCGCGACGTGGTGGCTGTTATCGCCACTGCTTTCACGCTGAGCGCGGCAGCAAGCGTTTACCCCGCGTGGCGCGCATCACGCATTCCCGCTGCAGAGGTGTTGAACTATGTCTGACCTCGTATTACAAGCCGAGCAGCTGACCAAGCATTATTCCGATGGGTTGCGCGATATTGAAGTGCTAACTGATTTGGACCTAGCCATGAGCGCCGGGGAATGGGTGGCGGTGGTGGGTGCCTCTGGGTCCGGTAAGTCTACGCTGCTCAATTTGTTAGGTGGCTTAGACAGCCCCACATCAGGTGTCGTCAGAGTGGACGGCCGCATTTTATCCGAGATGACGGATCGTGAGCGGAGTTACTGGCGCAATCAACGGTTGGGCTTTGTCTTTCAGATGCATCATCTGCTACCCGAGTTTTCAGCGATCGAGAGTGTCGCTATGCCAGCGCGTATCGGTGGTAGTAGCAAACGGGAGGCGCAGCTGCGTGCCGGCGATTTACTCGCACAGTTGGGCCTCTCCGATCGTTTATCACATCGTCCGGCCGCCTTGTCAGGAGGGGAGCGTCAGCGGGTAGCGATTGCGAGAGCGTTAGTGAATGAGCCCGCCTGCGTATTGATGGATGAGCCCACTGGTAATCTTGATCCCGATACCGCGGCTCAAGTGTTGTCCGCGATGACTGCCCTGAAGGCCAGCGCTACCGCTTTCATTGTCGTCACCCACGACCCGATCATTGCGAATCAAATGGATCGGCAATGTGTCTTAAAAGCTGGACAGCTGGAGCAGCCCTAGTGCCGTGGCGACTGCGTTTTGATATCGCTCTCCGGCAAACATTAGATCCGGGCAAGGGCCTTTCGGCCTTTTTATCTCGCATTGCGATTGTCGGGATGGCATTGGCAATTGCGATTCTGCTGACGGTCCAGTCAGTCATGAATGGGTTCGACTTGGAAATGCGGGAGCGCATTCTGTCTTTGGTACCTCATGTGGAGGTGACAAGTTCCGATACCTCGACTCAGTGGCAGGTGCTGGCAGAGCAGCTCGCGCGTGACCCCGGTATTACCAAAGTGCGCTATTTTGCGACAGCCGATGCCTTATTGATGCGGGGTCAGTCTGTCACGGCGGCGCGCCTGAGCACGATCGGCGAAGAATCAGTTGCTCATTATTCGCGCTTGGTGAAACCCGCCTTGTCCGAGTGGAATACTGACGGCTTGATTCTGGGTGCCGCACTGGCCTCTCGGCTTGATTTGGCAGTGGGCGATTGGGTGACGTTTATTTTGCCTGCAGAGACGACGCTGGGATTGGAGCCCATTCGTGTTCACTTATCAGCGGTTTTAGATTCGAAAACGGAGTTAGATGAGGTGCTGGCGCTGGTGCATCACGATACTTTTAAGCCGTTTGCAAAGTCCAGCAGGGTGACGACAGGGTTGGCGCTGCAGTTAACAGATGTTTTTGCGGCGAGCCAGATGCGTTGGCAAGTGGCCCGGCAGGTGCCATCGGGATTTCACGTGACGGACTGGCGACGAACTCACGGCAATCTCTACTCCGCTATTCAGTTGTCACGCGATTTGATCGGGCTCATTTTACTGATCGTTATTTTTGTCGCGGCGTTTAATGTGGTGTCGGCGCTGATGCTGGTTGTCACTGATCGCCGCAAAGTGATAGCGATGTTGACGGCGATGGGTGCTCGAGCCTCGGATATTGTCACGATATTTTTTTTACAAGGGGCTATGATTGGCGCAGTGGGCTGCGCACTTGGCGTATGCCTTGGGGCCGTGATGGCTTTCTTTGCCCCCGAATTGGCGGCCGGGCTTGAACAGTGGCTGGATTATCCATTACTCGAAACCGACGTCTACCCGCTGGCTTTCGTGCCGGTTGATATTCGCTGGCAGGATTTTGCGATGACCACAGCGATCGCCATGGCGCTCTCTGTGCTGGCCTCAATCGTGCCGGCACTGAGAGCTGCCTCATTGCCGGTGGCGGATACGCTGACTCACTGATTTCTTTTGCGCTGGCGGGCTTCCCATTGACGTTTAATGGCGTTTCGCCATAGGCCGTCGATGACCAGATAGCCGAGTCCGGCAAGCAGAATGCCCAGAACTTGCGATCCCACCACCAGCGGTACCCAAATGTCCTCAAGGCTCTGGGTAAACCATGTCCAAGAGGCCTGAAATTCCACGTCGATGGGGTCGGTGCCGATGATCCAGGCGCCTAACTTATAAGCCCCGTAAAAAACCGCTGGCATGGTTAACGGGTTGGTGACGAAGATCAGCGCGAAGCTGATGGGCAGATTGGCGGTAAAGATGATGGCGAGCGCCACTGCGATGAACATCTGTCCTGGAATAGGCAGCATGCAGCAATACAAGCCAATGGCGAACGCTCTCGAAGCGCTTTGTCGACTCAGGTGCCAAAGCCGGGACTCCTCCGTCCAGCTACCAAATAATCGCAGTGATCGATGTTGCCGCAACCGACTCGGATTCGGAATCCATTTCGTAAGATATTTTTTTAGCATCCGGGCGTCGTAGCAGGGAACAGTAGTGGGAAGCGTCATGATAGTCGTTTAGCAAGCACATTTGTCCAGAGATGTTTGGGATACTGGTATTAGTTGGTTCACTTATCGCCGGTGTGTGACAAACGATTAGTGAGACGAATGTTGACTGATCCAGTGGGCCTCGTTAGCTGATGATGCCACTGCGCGATTGCGATCTAGCGGCATTGGGCCTTGGTGCCGCTGTGAGCTTAGGCTTGCCCATGCCGCACTGGGGATTAGCCGTCACGCTATTGTTACCCGTTGCGGCCCGTTGGCGAACTGCACCCGTGTTTGCAGGGCTGGTCGGCTTGATCTTGGGCGCGATCAACGGTGTGGTGTGGCATGAGTCGCGATTGCCAGAGGCCTGTATGCGACAAGAGCACACGGTCATCGGGCGCATTTCAACACTGCCTCGTTGGCAGCAATTAACGGCTGATCAGTGGACGGTGAGTGCCGAACTGGATCGGGTGGTTGTCGTTGACCCGGGCTGCCACGGGCCACGGCGTGTGTGGATTCGCCAGTATGTGGCGAACAATGAGCGACATAAAGCAATGCAGTATGGCACCACCGTGACGGGTCGCGTCCAGCTGAAACCATTACCGAGTCAATGGAACCCGGGAAGCGTTCCCGACCAAGCTCGATCTGCCAGTCGCAGTGTCGATGCGAGCGGGAGTTTGAAAGGTGAGTGGCGAACAGTCGATGAGCCCGGTCTGCTGCAGCGATTTAGAGTGAGAAGATTGGCGCAGTGGTCTGAGAGAGCAGGAGAAGGCTGGGTTATTTTGCGCGCGCTGGTATTGGGCGACACTCGGGGAATCGATCGCGACAGGTGGCGCGATTTTCGCCATCTTGGCGTGGTGCATATTCTCGTGATTAGCGGCTTGCATATCGGTTTATTGGCTGCACTGTGCCAGCTGATATTGGGCTTGCCCCGTCGATTTGTTACCTTTCCTGGAGATCATGGTCAAAGCCGTTGTATTGCCATTGCAGTGCTTGTGATCACCGGCGTTTATGCCGTCTTGGTCGGCGCGACGTTGCCGGTGACTCGCGCTTATTTAATGCTGGCGATGACTCAGGTGCCCACAATATTTGGATGGTCAACGCGGAGTGATCGGGCCTTACTGCTCGCCTTAGTCGCGATGGTGTTATGGAACCCTCGGGTGTTATTAGGCGCCAGCTTTTGGCTCAGCGCCTGCGCGACCTGGTTGCTCGTCTGTGGACTACGGGGGAATAGAAAGCACTTCGGTTTGGTTGCCTTGCAGCTGCAAATGGTGGTGTTTTTGACGCCACTGACGCTGTTTTGGTTCGGTGAGGCCAGCTGGTTAGGTATGGCGACCAATCTGGTGTTAGTGCCGTTGGTGACCATGGTGATGGTGCCGTTGGGTTTGATCGGACTTGTCTTGTCAGAGTGGACACCGTCCTTAGCGGAGTGGCTGTGGCGGCTGTGTGGAATCACTTGGGAATCTCTCGTTCCCGCGCTTTCGATGGTGTTGCAGTATTGCCGATCGATCGGTGTGATTCAGAGTGGTTTGAGTTGGATTGGTTTTTTTATGGGGGTGTTGGCAATCGGGCTTTGGGCCCACTACCCTCGACGAGCGATGGCGCTTTTGCTGGGCGCTGCACTGACCGCGGTTGACGTGAATGAGGCAGGTGAGGCGGTCACGCTGACCGTGCTAGATGTCGGACAAGGCCTCGCGCTGATCGTGCAGTCAGGGGATCGTGCCCTGTTGTATGACACGGGGGACGGGAGACCGGATCAGCTCACGCAGGCTGACAAAGTACTCCTACCGTATTTTAGGGACCACGGTATCAATGCGCTCGATACCGTAATGATCAGTCACGGTGATCGTGATCACAGCGGCGGGCTCGATGTGATACGGCAGCAAATTCCCATTGGGCGTCATTTGGGCTTCGCCGGAGAACCCTGCCGCAATGGAGAGCGGTGGCGCTGGGAGTCGGTTGAATTTTTGGTCCTGAATGGCACTGGTCAAGACGAATTGAGTCGCAACGACCAATCCTGTGCGCTGTTGATCAGCACGGCCGAGGCGCGGGTATTGGTGCTTGGCGATATGTCATCGAGTAAAGAAAGGGAGTTAGTGCTGTTTTGGCGAGACGCATTGGCGGCCACTCACTTAGTGGTGGCGCATCACGGCAGTCGATCCTCGACGAGTTACGCACTGCTCAAATGGGCCCGCCCAGATTGGGCGCTGATCAGCGCTGGGTTCGCCAATGCCTTTGGCCACCCCCACGATGAGGTGCTAGAGCGATTGGCGCGGGCAGGGCAGCCGGTAGTGTTGAACACTGCTACCGCCGGCGCAGTGGCACTGCGACTCGATCGAGGGGCCGGCGTCGCGCCCGTTCGTCAGCGTACTCGGTGGTCGCCCTATTGGTTGGCCCTGCCTTAGTGAGAATCAAGGATGGCGGCGCAGGGTTGGGCACACTGCAAAGGCTTCTCGGAGCTAAGGAGTGCTTTATCCAGGATGGGGGGCGAGCGTCTGTCACTAAGCAGAGCACTGAATGGACCATTGATGTAGCCGGTAATATGTCATTGAACGGCAGGCCCATTTCCGGCGATGCTGATGCGCCAAAGCGAGAGTGACAGGCAATGCTGGGTGGCAATACTGACAGTTCTATGGTCTTGTTGGCTGGCGCAATGGCCCCACATTAACTTATGGGCTTTGTGATGGACGTGGCGGAGTTTGAAGCGCTTGCGTCTGATCGCGGCGACTGACGTTTAGCCGTAACCGGGAGTATGCGTGAAGACCACTGCAAGCAAAGGAAATGATTGGGCACTTTATCGACGTCTGCTGACCTACGTGACGCAGTACACCGGCGTGTTTGTGCTGAGTATCATCGGCTTTCTGGCTTATTCTCTCGCCAATGTCTTACTCGCCGATCTGACCCAATTTCTTCTCGATTCTCTGGGCGATGCGCCGCAAATCGGTATTGGGTTCGTGTCACAAGCGGCCCATTGGCTATGGCCGCAAGGGGACAAAGGCGCCATAGAGTATGCTCGGATTGCAGTGCCTGTGGCCGCGATCGTATTGTCTCTGCTGCGCGCCAGCGGTTACTTTTTCGGTAACTACTTTATGAACATTGTCGCCAGGGGAGTCGTCCATTATCTGCGTGTGGAGGTGTTTGGTGCGCTGATCCGCGCACCCAAAGAGTACATGGACCGCCACACTCAGGGTGAGCTCGTTTCAAAGCTGACGTTTAATGTTGAACAAGTCAGTGGTGCCTCTTCCGACGCGCTGAGAACGATACTGAGAGACGGCCTTACGGTGGTCGCTCTGATTGCTTACATGCTCTATTTGAACTGGAAGTTGACGATGGTGTTCTTCGCCATCGCGCCGTTATTGGCCGGTGTTGTGGTAATCGTGGGCCGTCATTTTAGGCGTTATAGTCGCCGCATTCAGGACTCAATGGGTGAGGTAACGCAGCTCAGCGCCGAGAGTATGAATGCGTTTGAGGAGATCAGAATGTTTGCTGCTACTGAGCAGCAGAACAGGCGCTTTTTTGAGGCCAGTCAGGTCAATCGGATACAGAGCTTGAAGCTGGCTTTTGTCCAAGCCATTTCCACCCCGATCGCTCAAATTTTATTGGCGATCGCGCTGGGAGCGCTGTTTTGGGTTGCCCTTGATCCGATCATTTTGAGTGGCTTTTCACCCGGGTCACTGGTCGCCTTCATTGCGGCCGCGACGCAGCTGGGTAAGCCCATTCGGACCCTGACAAATGTGCAAAGCATTATTCAGCGAGGCCTAGCAGCTGCCGAGGATCTTTTTGCTCAGGTCGATACTGAGCCTGAGCCCGATAATGGGTCGGTATCGTTGGCACGTGCGAGGGGTGACATTGCATTCGAGCAGGTCAGCTTCTCGTACCCTGAATCAGATCGCCGCGTATTAGATGAGGTCAGCCTCCATATTCCGGCAGGTGCGATGGTCGCGTTTGTGGGCCGCTCGGGGGCCGGAAAAACCACTTTGATTCAACTGCTTTGCCGCTTTTATGCGCCGACCGCTGGGCAGATACAGCTCGACGGTCAGCCCGTGGAAGCCCTTAAACTGGCAGATTATCGGCAGCAGTTTGCGCTGGTATCGCAACGCGTGGTCCTGTTTAGCGACACGATTCGCGCCAATATTGCCTTTGGTCAGGGGAACGCAGTCACCGATGAGGCGATTCAGTCGGCTTTGGAGGCAGCGCATGCGAGCGCGTTTGTGGGGGCGCTGCCAGAGGGCATCGAGACAGTTTTGGGCGATGGCGGAGGCGGCTTATCGGGTGGGCAGCGACAGCGGCTGGCGATTGCGCGGGCGGTACTGAAAGATGCGCCAATATTAGTGCTGGACGAGGCCACCTCTGCGCTCGATAACGAGTCGGAGGCGGGAATCCAGGCATCTTTGGAGCGTGCCTCGGCGGGTCGCACCACCCTCGTTATTGCACACCGCCTGTCGACTGTCGAGCGTGCCGACATCATTGTCGTCATGGATGAGGGGCGTATCGTGGCGAGTGGCTCGCACAACGATTTAATCCGCACTGACGGGCTGTATGCAGATCTGTATCGACAAGGCTTTGCAGCCTCATGACCGCTTTGCGCGGTGCGGTGGAACGGGGCCTTAACGCGATTTGGTACGGCAACAGTGTCGTGTCTTGGTGTCTGCTACCGCTCTCGTTGCTCGTTCAGTTTGAAGTCAAGCGCCGCCGTGACAAAGCGCCATCGAAAGGGGCAACGCCTGACGGTGTCATGGTCATCGTCATTGGTGGATTGACCGTCGGGGGAACCGGCAAAACGCCGGTGCTGATCGCGTTGGGCCGCTGGTTACAACACTGTGGCTATCGAGTGGGCGTCATCAGTCGAGGGTATCGTAGTCACGCGCTTGGTGAGGCCCGTCAGGTAGCCCCGAATGATGACGCTGCATCCGTGGGTGACGAGCCGCTGCTGATTTGGCGGGAGCTGGAGGTGCCCGTTGTGGTAGGGCGCGATCGGCTTCAGGCCCTCCATGCGCTCATGCAGCATAATGCAATTGATATTGTGCTGTCGGATGATGGGTTACAGCATTATCAGCTGCCAAGAGACCTAGAGATTGTGGTGCTTGATGGGCGGAGAGGCTTGGGTAACGGTCGACTGTTGCCAGCGGGTCCACTACGGGAGCCTCGAGAGCGGTTGGAGGAAGTCGACTGGGTGCTGGAACGCAATAGTGACGATCCCCATCGCGGTTTTGAATACCATATTAGCGGTGCGCGTCATCTCGCGTCAGGCCGCCTCGTCGTGTGGTCAGATTGTCTGTCTCAATGGGGTGATCAAACGCTCACGGCAATGACTGCGCTGGGACAGCCTGAACAATTTTTTCAGATGCTCACAACGCAGGGATTGAGGGTGGAAACGGTGTCATTGCCCGACCATGACGTCATCATGCCGCAGCAGCTTAGAGGGATTGCGGCCGAGACCGTCTTGATTACCGAGAAGGATGCGATAAAGCTCAGTGGGTCGATCGATAGTAGACTGTGGGTGGTGGAGATCGAGGTGCAGCTACCGGCCTCGTTACTGACAGGATTACACGATAAATTGCCGACGCGGGTGCAGACCTAGGATCCTTATGTTTACAGTTGTTATTCCGGCTCGCTATGGCTCGACTCGACTACCGGGTAAGGCATTGCTCCGCATTAAGGGTAAACCGATGGTCGCGTGGGTCTGGGAGCAGGCGATGCGTGCCGGTGCGGATCGGGTGTGTATTGCAACCGACGACGCCCGCATTCGCGATGAGATGGTGGGCCGTGGTGCAGAGGTTCAGATGACAAGCGCAGAGCATACCTCAGGAACGGACCGATTGGCTGAGGTGGTTCAGCAGTTATCATTCGCGGATGACACGATTATTGTGAACGTTCAGGGGGACGAGCCTCTGATGCCGGTCGCGAATATTCAGCGCGTGGCGGCCATGCTGTCTGAGCAACCGAACGCTGACATGGCGACTTTAATGGAGCCGCTCGCGATTGAAGAAGCCGCCAAGCCGGCGGTGGTCAAAGTGGTTGCTAGCGAGACGGGGCGAGCACTGTACTTTTCGCGTGCTGCTATTCCCAGCCGGCGCGATGACACCGCGGTGGCTGAGTGTCATCGCCATATTGGTTTGTACGCTTATCGCGCTCGGTTTTTACTGCGTTTTGTGAGTTGGCCTCCCGCGGCAATTGAGCAGACGGAGTCGTTAGAGCAACTGAGGGCGCTGGCCCATGACGCTCATATCCAGATTGAACTGGCGCCTGAGACGACTCCGATTGGGGTGGATACTCAGGAAGATTTCGATGCCATTAAGCAGTTACTGACGGATGGTGAGTGATTCAGTTTTGGAGAGTGGGAATCTTTCGGGACGCAATACACTGGGACTGACCGCGCACGCCGATCGCGTGGTCGCCATCACCCATGCAACGCAGCTTGAGCAAGCGCTCACCGATGCGCGACCCTTTGGGCCGATCACCGTGCTCGGTGGTGGGAGCAACGTCGTGATGCACCCCGTGCAACGCGGCACGGTGTTGCTCATGGATATCAAAGGACGCACGCTGCGTGCAGACGATGGAGGTCGAGTGGTACTGCGAGTTGGCGCGGGCGAAAACTGGCATGAATTGGTCCTGTGGTGCCATCACCATGGATTGCATGGGCTTGCTAATTTAGCCCTGATTCCCGGGTCGGTAGGAGCAGCGCCGATTCAGAATATTGGTGCCTATGGTGTCGAGATCGCGCAGCGTATTCGGGCGGTGCACGTGATCCATCGTGAGACCTTAGCGACAAACGTGCTGGCACCAGAAGCCTGCCAATTCCGTTATCGTGATAGCTGCTTTAAGCACGAGGAAGGGGCACAGTGGATTATCACAGCGGTAGATTTGCAGCTCGACAGGGCAGCACCGGTATGCCTCGAGTATCCGGCCTTAAAAGAGCGGTTGCAGTCGGCCGACCCCACTCATGACGCTGTCTTGGCCGGCGTGATGTCGCTGCGGCAGGAAAAGCTACCTGATCCGGTCGTTACCCCGAATGTGGGGAGTTTCTTTAAGAACCCGGTGTTGACTCAGGAAGAGGGAGATGTGCTGCGTGAACGGGTATCCGATGTGCCGCTTTTCCCGGGGCCAGGGGGTCGGATAAAAGTCTCCGCTGCTTGGTTGATTGACCGGTTAGCCTGGCGAGGTGTCGAAAAGCAGGGCGTGAAAGTGTCAGAGGCACACGCGCTGGTGTTAGTGGGTTGCGGCGCACAAACGGCAGGACCCTGGTTGAGCTTGGCGGCCGATATTGTCGCCAGCGTCGAAGGCGCTTTCGGTCTGACTCTGGAAATGGAGCCGCGGGTGCTGGGTCTCCCCGAGGTCGTCGCGTCCTGATGAGTGATTTTGATGCCGAGTCTTATCTCGCACAGCTGACCTCTCGCCCTGGGGTCTACCAAATGTATGATCGAGACGGCGGGCTCCTTTACGTTGGTAAGGCAAAAAACCTGAAAAGTCGGGTGACGAGCTACTTCCGCCCGTCGGGGTTGTCGAAGAAAACGATGGCGCTGGTCGCCAAAATAGCCAATATCGAAGTCACCGTTACCAGCACTGAGCGAGATGCGTTGCTGCTGGAGCACAACCTGATTAAGCAGCATCGTCCGCCCTACAATATTCTGTTGAAAGACGACAAGTCGTATCCCTATATCTATCTGTCCTCTGAAGATCGTTGGCCGAGATTGAGTTTTCATCGCGGCGCAAAGCGGCGCAAAGGCACCTACTTTGGGCCTTATCCAAGCTCCGGTGCAGTGCGATCGACACTGCATCTGATGCAAAAGGTATTCAAGGTGCGTCAGTGTCGCGATAGCTACTTTCGCAATCGCTCTCGTCCTTGTTTGCAATACCAGATTGGGCGCTGTTCAGGGCCCTGTGTTGGTCTGGTGTCTGATCAGGATTACCAAGAGCAGGTCGACAAGTCGACGTTGTTTCTGAATGGCCAATCACATGAGTTGATGTCGCGCTTGGCAGACGAAATGGAGACTGCCGCCGCTGCATTGGCTTACGAAGACGCAGCAGACTTGCGCGACCAAATCACCCAGCTTCAAAATGTCCAATCCACCCAGAGTATCGAGGGCACACGAGGTGATTTAGATCTGATGGCCGTTTTTACAGAGCATGGTCACGCCTGTATACAAGTCCTCTTTGTCCGCGAGGCGCGGGTATTGGGAAGCCGTAGTTACTACCCTAACATCCGACTGGATGAGGCCCCCGCGGCGATATTGGAGGCTTTCTTGCCTCAGTTTTACTTGTCTAGTCAGCAACAAATTCCTCAGGAAATTGTGCTCAGTGATCGCATTGATGATCAAAGTTTGCTGGAAGAGACGTTGGCAGCTGACTCTGGCCGCAAAGTGTCGATAAAGCATAGTGTCCGCGATGCGCGAGCACGCTGGTTACAGATGGCGGTACAAACGGCGCAAACGAATTTGCGATCGTTTTTAGCGGGAAAGCAAACGATGGCAGGTCGACTGGAGTCGTTGCGAAGAGCGTTAGATCTGGAAAGCATTCCCGTGCGCATGGAGTGTTTTGATATCAGCCATAGTTCGGGTGAAGCGACCGTCGCATCCTGTGTTGTATTCGATGGCAATGGCGCACGCAAAGCCGATTATCGTAAGTTCAATATTGACGATATTGCACCAGGTGATGACTATGCTGCGATGCAGCAGGCGCTAGAGCGACGTTACAAGCGTTTGGCGAGAGGAGAGGGACAGCTGCCCGATATTTTATTTATCGATGGTGGAAAAGGCCAGGTCAGTCAAGCTCGACAAGTCTTGGCAACCTATGACATCAGCAGTGTGAAAGTGATCGGTGTGGCCAAAGGAACGACCCGAAAAGCCGGTTTCGAGACGCTCATCGATGCAGACTCGGGCACGGAGATGCGCCTGCGGGGCGATCATCCGGGTTTACATTTAATTCAGCAGATTCGAGATGAGGCGCATCGCTTCGCGATTAGTGGTCACCGCGGTCGCCGTGCGAAGGCGAGGAAGCAGTCGGTCCTAGAGGAGATTCCGGGAGTCGGTGCTCAGCGGAGGCGTGATCTGCTGCGCCATTTTGGCAGCGCCAAGGCCATAGAGAACGCAGGCGTTGACGAGTTGGCTAAAATTAAAGGGATCAGTGCGACCATTGCACGTACGATTTACGAGCATCTGCATACGGTCAACGATTGACCCACATGAGCGCGGTGCTCTGTGCGAGAATCGCAGTGCGTAACGGGAGTAATGTGTGCCACTGAATTTACCCAATTTACTGACAGCCCTGAGAGTATTGGCGATTCCGCTGATGGTCCTTTTTTATTATCTACCGCAGCCGATATCGACGGTGGGGGCGGCGTTGGTGTTCATCGTTGCGAGTATCACCGATTGGCTCGATGGTTGGCTTGCGCGCAAAATGAATCAGACCTCTGAGTTTGGTGCATTTCTCGACCCTGTTGCCGACAAGCTATTGGTGTCAGTAGCGTTAATTTTATTGCTGCATCGAATGGACAATGCCTTTATTACCTTGGCGGCCATGGTGGTGATTGGTCGTGAAATAGTAGTGAGCGCATTGCGGGAGTGGATGGCGCAAGCAGGCAATCGGACATCGGTGGCGGTGACCTCGTTGGCGAAGCTGAAGACCGGTTTTCAGATGACGGCCATCCCGATCTTACTGTGGTACCCCTCCGAGCCAGCGGGTGAGTCTTTGCGGTTGCTTGGCATCGCACTATTAGGGATCGCGGTCGTGCTCACGCTGTGGTCGATGGGGGTTTACTTCAAAGTTTTTTTGGCCAGTTTAAAAGGCGAGGGGCCTGAGACTAAAGGTTAGTCCGCCGGTGCGAGGCCCGAAATTGATGGGTTGACGCCACCCACTCAGGCCACCGCATCCCCTGCGATGGGCAACGCTGTGTCGTACTTCACTTCTTCCATCGATAGTAGCGCAGTGACTTTGAAAATTTTTACGTCCGCAATGAGACCCTGATAAAACTGGTCGTAGGCTTTTGCGTCGGCGACTCTGACTTTGAGAATATAGTCGACATCACCCGCCAGACGATGCGCCTCCATGACCTCGGACCGGCTGCGAACCGCACTGAGAAACTGTTGTTGCCAAACGGCATCGTGCTCACTGGTCTGCACCAGCACAAAAAAGCAGGCACCTAAACCCAGCGCATCAGGGTCACATAGGGCCACCTCATGACGAATGACACCCTGTTGCTTCAGTTTTTTCACCCGATTCCATACCGGCGTCTTGCTAGACCCTGTTCTTGCGGCAAGCTGTTCTAACGACAGCGTGCAGTCACGTTGTAATAACGTTAGTAACACTTTGTCAGTGTAATCAAGTTTCATTCGAGTTCCTTGGAAGGAAATAGAAAAATATACTATTTTTATGCTTTAATTGAAAATATATTCCTGATAATTCGGTTATAAGACCATTATCTAAAAATCTTTTCGTTATATGGCAAGGGCGGTTAGGCTGTCGCCCTATGAATTATCTACCTATCTTTGTGTCGACAGGTGGCTGTCGCGCGATTGTCGTCGGCGGCGGTTTGCTTGCCGAAGCGAAATGCCGCGCTTTATTGAAAACCGCAGCCGAAGTCGTTTTGTTCTGTCAGGAGCCTACGCCTGTCATGTTGCAATGGCGAGATGAGTGCCGATTGCAGTTGGAGACAAGGGCCTGCGATGTGTCCGACCTGCAGACCGCTCGCTTGGTTTACGCTGCCAGCGAGTGCGATCACGACAATACGCGCATTGCGCAGTTGTCGAAGGAGGCGGCTGTTTGGGTCAATGTGGTTGACCGTCCCGACGCCTGTGACTTCATCACGCCGGCGATCGTTGATCGCGACCCGGTTGTGGTTGCGATCGGTACCGAAGGCACTGCGCCAGTGCTGGCGCAACAAATCAAGCTGGATGTCGAATCGATGTTACCGATCCATCTGGGCGTGGTGGCGCGCGCCGCCCAGCAATTTCGCCATCGCGTTAGGCAGTTGTTACCGGGCTTACCGCGGAGACGTTTTTGGACTGATTTTTTCCAGCGCTCAACTCAGCAGGCGGATCTGTCACCCGCCGCCCTAGAGGCCACGCTGTCCACTTTGTTGACACAGCATCAACAGTGGGCCGCCCCCGAAGGTAAGGTGATATTTGTTGGCGCAGGCCCGGGCGATCCCGATCTACTGACCGTCAAGGCACGTCGCGTGATACAAGAAGCCGACGTGATCGTTTATGACCGTCTAGTGGGCGATCACATTCTGGATCTTGCGAGAAAAGAAGCCAAATTTATCAATGCGGGGAAAAAAGGCTTCGGCGTATCGATGCCTCAGGCTGATATCAGCGCACACTTGCTCTGTGAAGCGTCACAGGGCCAGATAGTGGTGCGGCTGAAAGGGGGCGACCCTGGCATGTTTGGCCGACTGGATGAGGAGTTAACGGCGCTGACCGCGGCTGGGGTCACGACAGAGATTATTCCCGGTATTACCGCCGCCGCGGCCGCTGCCGCGACGCTACAGGTGTCTTTGACCCAACGAGGCAGAAATACCCGCGTGACCTTTTTGACGGCGCACGATGCTAAAGGGTATGCGGAGCACGATTGGCAGCAGTTGGTCGACGCGGAGCAAGCACTGGCCGTCTATATGGGTCGAAAGACGGCAGCGTTTTTACAGGGACGGTTATTGATGCACGGTGCGAATAGGCTGACGCCGGTCACCTGCATCGAAAATGTTTCCCGTCGTGATCAACGCGCTTTTGTGAGTCATTTAGATGGGTTCGTCGGGGCACTCGGTCAGCAACGCTTCGAGGGACCTTTGATGATTTTGGTCGGGATCGCGGGTGTAGTGGGTGCCAGCGATCTGCGCGAGCCCGTCAATTCAGTTGGGACACTGGAGCGAGAGCAGCATGGCTCGTATTAAGCCACCCGTTGTTATCACGGCGAACCGCCTCACGACCGGCGAGGTGGTCTTTTGGGGGAACGAACAGCAGTGGGTTAGAAAAATATCCGACGCATTACCGTTTCACAACATTGATGTGGCGTCCGAGACGGCAAAAGCCATTGATGATGAGTTAGTGGTGCTGGGTGTCTATTTGATCGCAATTGCGGCGTCCGATGGAGCCCATCAGCCTACTCATTACAGAGAATCAATACGAGCAGCAGCGATCGCGCCTTATGTGATCGCGGGTAACGATGGAGTCACTGATGCACCGCTATAATATTTGTAATCGCCTTATCACTGGAGAGCTGTTTTACCTCAGTAAACACCAGCAATGGGTCAGTGATGTGACCCAAGCGGTCACGCTTAATTCCCGCGGTACGCAAACCCAGCGACTTGATGAGGGTGCGGACGCAGGCGATGTGCTGGGCGTGTTTATGATGCCGCTGCACCAGACGAGCGTTCAAACCACGATGGTGTATTCTGTGGTGCCAAAACAAAGCCACCCACCGTGTGGTCCTGATCTTAGCGTGGCAAGGCGAGCCTGATGTACCGGTATAACGCCTTTGATGAGCGTTTCCTGCAAGAGCGGGTGGCTCAGTATCGAGATCAGGTGGAACGACGACTCTCCGGCGCGTTGACGGAGGACGAGTTCAAGCCGTTACGGTTGATGAATGGCGTGTATCTCCAGCTACACGCTTATATGCTCAGAGTGGCGATACCCTATGGCACGTTATCGAGTCGGCAAATGCGGGTGTTGGCAGATATTGCAGAGCGGTGGGACCGGGGTTATGGGCATTTTACAACGCGGCAGAATATTCAGTTTAATTGGCCACTGTTGGTCGATACACCAGACATTCTGGCGGCGCTCGCCACAGCAGACATGCACGCCATACAGACCAGCGGAAACACCATCCGCAATGTGACCACCGATCATTTTGCCGGGGCGGCGTTAGACGAGGTGACCGATCCTCGGCCCTATGCGGAATGGATTCGTCAATGGTCTACCGATCATCCTGAGTTCCAGTTTTTGCCGCGTAAATTTAAAATTGCCATCAGCGCGGGTGCGGTCGATCGCGCCGTGATCAAAGCGCATGATATCGGCCTGAGGCTAGTGCAGTCGGGCGATGAGATCGCCTTCGACATTTATGTAGGTGGTGGGCTTGGTCGAACTCCGGTAGTCGGCAAGCGGTTGTTTCGTGGGGTGCCGACAGCAGCGCTGTTGCCCCATCTTGAGGCCATTTTATCGATTTATAACTTGGCTGGACGCCGCGACAATAAATACAAGGCGAGGATTAAGATTCTGCTGCAGGCCATGGGGGAGGAGTCCTTTACCGCGGCGGTAAACGACGTATTGCCCTCTGTCAGTGCTGCGTTTAGTGCCAAAGCATTAAAGCCGTTACAGGACATCATGGATCAATTTTCAGTGCCCGATTTTCCTGAACGGGATACCGAGCCGTATCTCAATCAGATTGATACGGTGCCCGCATTCCGATCCTGGGTGGAGCAGAACGTCAGCCCTCATAAGCAAGAGTGCTATGCCTCGGTGACGGTCAGTTTAAAGGCGCACGGTAAAACACCGGGTGATGCAAGCGCCCAGCAGATGCGATGCTTGGCGGATATCGCTGAGCAGTATGGGTTGAATGAATTACGCGTCAGCCACGAACAGAACATTGTACTGCCACATGTTGCTCAGGCTGATCTGCCCGAGGTGTATCAGAGACTGCGTGCTGCCCAGCTGGCCACCGCCAATGTCGGTCTGCTATCAGACCTGATTGCGTGTCCGGGTATGGATTACTGTGCGCTGGCGACGGCACGCTCAATACCCATTGCACAAAGATTGTCTCAGCGATATCAGGCGCGCGAGCAGGCATTGGGACCACTCAAAATAAAAATATCGGGCTGCATTAATGCCTGTGGTCACCATCATATTGGTGACATAGGGATCTTAGGCTTAGATAAGGCCGGTGTTGAGAATTATCAATTGACCTTGGGCGGGCGCGGCGGCTTAGCGGCGAAGCTCGGCGACAAAATGGGCCCCGGCTTTAGCGAGGACGATTTGCTGCTGGCGATAGATCGGATGCTGGATACTTTTCTTGTCCTGCGCTTATCGTCGTCTGAAACGTTTGCGACTACGGTAGAAAGGGTGGGTACTGAGCCGTTTCGCGCAGCACTGTATGAGGTGAGAAATGCCGCATAACAGCTTGCCTTCTACACCGCCCGCTGTTTCGGCTAAGAGCGCAGCATCTGATGTACTCGCTTCATTGGATACTCAGGCTTTTTTAGCGCAGTTACTGGCGCAGCAAACCCCATTTGGCGAGCTGGCAGTGGTATCGAGTTTTGGGTGGGATCCTCTAGAGTCGACCTGCA
>JGI24917J38488_100603_pt1 | contig 41386 bp, 36 predicted proteins | sample LinPfosmplate5_FD_38488 | JGI IMG/M metagenome (IMG submission 38488)
TCGAGCTCGGTACCCGGGGATCCCACGTGCATCGAGTGGAACTGTAAAAGTTGCGGGATCCGTTGTCGAACTTAAACCATTCGCGTATGATGTTCCACCCGTATCTCTCAACGCGAAAGGATGCCCAGATTTATTGTATGTAAAATTGTACGTGTTCCCTTTTATCAATGTAAGAGTGGGGTGGGTCGCTCCGTCTATTATATATTGTGTCGTACCATTCTCAACAACATTGAATGTCGTATTATTGGGTGAAGCGCTCACCGGTAAATCGGTTATACACTTTTCTCGAGTGTTTAATTTAATTTCTATTTCACATTCTTGCTGGGTAAGTGCACATAAAGGGAGAGACAATTCCGGATTATTATAAAAATAAAAAGGTATGTCTACTATACATTTTCGGGAAGTAGTTGCAGTTCCCAAATATCCTTGTATTTTTGTATCACTCACATTTGTTCCCGAAAGTTCGTCTGGACATTTACCTATTAATTTAGACAAGTTCGTCTGTTTCGTCTGAGTTATGTAGTTTTCGGAGTGTATCTGGAGCCAATCTGCTGGTATTCTTTGAATAACCTGACCTCCTATGATCAAATCTATATATTCAATCAACGCATGACCTATGGATTCTATGTATGTATACGTAGTACCAAACGTGAGAGGTGGAAGTTCGAACTGAACACTAACGTTTTTTATGAGATCACCACAATTGTTAGGAATCGTACATCTTAAAGTACTTCCATATTCTAGGTTTCCATCTAATTCATGGTTTACTTCATATTTCGCGAAGTTTGTATGTTTCCTGAAATTTTTTACGAAGTGCGTGTACTCTGGATCGTCCGTGAAGAATATATCCTGAGTACCCTTCGTGGCGAGTTGTAATCGTCCCGCCATTCCTAATACTATACGTTAAAATTTTAAGCCCGCTAAACCACTTTCTATGTGAAGTACATTGTAATTTTGGGCATAGATGGATAGGTTAGTTTTTGATACTGATGAGACATCTTCCAATTCAACATCTATCTTTTTGTGTATTATACGACTCATGTTTAATTGTCCAGTGGGGTAATACATCTCGGGTTGGAGAGAAAAGGAGTACATATAAAATTCATACACGGGACTCGGACATCCTGTATGATGACGAAGTGATTGTTCGTATGCGAGATATTGCCCACTTTGATCAAATATGGTTTCACCATTACAATCAAATTTTATATTCTTTATCAATCTATAATCGGAACGTTTACCTGCTAAAATTGTGTTAATGGTTTGTTCTAAAGCTTGATCATTTGACGTAGTATCCATGAGACGATTTTCAAACACCACACATGTGTATACCACAACTTTTCCATCTTGACTTGTAGCCAAACTAGAACCTGCAACTATAACATTTCCATCACTCGACATGGATACAACTCTCCCCATTTTATCACCCGCTCCTTCCACAATATTCGAAAATACTTGATTCCAAGTTCCACCGGTTTCTTCATACACTTTCACAACACCTCTATCATCACTCTCATACAATGGACCACCGGCCATAACACGTTTACCGTTAGATGATAATGATACACTAAACCCAAATTCATCACCAGAACCTTCTCCGTCTAAATCAATTCCAATTTTATTCCAAGTACCACCCGAATATTCGTAAATACGGACATGTCCTCTATTGCTAGAATGTAAATATGCTCCTATAGCGACACGATTTCCATTTGAAGATATTGAAACTGCGTATCCAAATCTATCACCATTACTGTCTCCCGAAATTTGTGAACCCAGGAGTGACCACGAACCTTCAGATTCTCTATAAATTTTTACATAACCATTACCGTTCTGGTACTGATCAGCACCTACGGCTAATCGTGTACCATCAGAATTCAGAGAAACAGACGAACCAAAATATTCATTGGTACTCGTACCAGTTAATTGAACTAATAATGTTTGAGAATCTATATCATAAACACGAGCATATCCAGTGTTTGTAGTATCACTTATCGCACCTGACGCAACACGTTTACCATCTGATGATATAGAAATTACTTTCCCGAATTGATCACCCGAAACCCCACTCGCTTCAAATATTTTGTTCCAAGTCGCGTTTGAGTATTCGTAAACCTTTATCGTTTCAGTACCAAAAGCTGCGCCCACGGCTACTCGCATACCATCCGAAGATATAGAGATAGATTGTCCAAACCTCTCATTAGCAGCACCGGGAATAGATGGTCCTACTTGCGTCCATTGACCTCCCACATTATCGTACACGCGTACTTCACCATCATTGCTACTATGGTTCATAGCTCCTACAGCTATACGTTTTCCATCCGAACTCATAGCAACCGACGATCCAAATGATTCACCTCCTGAACCATTTATATCGGTTCCTACTTGGTACCATTCTACTTGATACGGATTTTCAGAATATTCTTCTTTTGCCATAAAAAACATCTCTTTGACTGGATTTTTAAATTTTAAAAGTGCGGATTTTTTTGATTCATTTGGTTTATATACCAATTTAGATACTTGTAATTGTGTGATTAAATATTCTATGGGTCTCGTGAGTAAAAAGTTTCGCTCATCCTCAGAAACAAAATAAAAATCTGTTATGATGGAAGCATTTTTTATACTTCCATTTGTAGTTCGTTTTCTTACATTTATAGAATTTGATGATGTGTAGTTAAAAGATATATCGTCGTCGACATCCCTGAATTTTATATCTATTTCTACGAGTTGTTTAGTTATAGCACACACAGGTATAGCTAAACTTGGGTTCCTGAAGAAATAAAATGGAAGATGCACATATAATTCTGTAGTTGGATTAGATAACCTGTTATGACTAGTTAGGTAATATAAAGTTGTTCCAGTTTCATCTGTGTTGTTATTCAATTGATTATACATGTATATAAAATCCCCGGTTATACGTTCTATTGTTTGTCCTCCTATCTTCAAATCGGCGTATTGAATAACATGAGTACCTATAGACGTATTGTATAGATTAGAACTCCCTGAAAGAGTTTCCACTTCTATTTTAAGTATAGTACTTCTAACCAAATCTCCCACGTTGCTGGGTATACGACACTTTAATAAGCTTCCTAATTGTATATCACCCGAAAGAGGTAATTGTACTGCCTCAGTAGAGAATTGGCTATGTCTTTTAAATATAGACGTAAAATACGAAATCTCAGGAGCACCTGTGAGCCACTGGTCCTGGGTTCCTGTTATGGCGATTTGAAGTTTACCCGCCATTCTTACTAGATGTGAGTAAAATTTTATGAAATAAAACGGGGCGGTATTATAGATGGATCTACGATTACGTAAATTTAATCCAGCCACCATGGCGGATGATAAAGTGTGTGTTTTTGTTGGTAAGCGTAATACTGGTAAATCTACACTCGTCACTGACATTTTATGGCACAAGAAACATTTACCAGCTGGAATAGTTTTGTCTGCGACTGAAGAAGGTAATCACTATTATCAACAATATGTTCCAGATCTTTTCATTTACGGAGATTATGATAGGGATGCCATAGAACGTGTTATGGAAAGACAGAGGAAACTCGTGGGAGCGGGTAAACCAAATTGTGGTGCATTCTTATTATTGGACGATTGTATGTATGATAACAAATTCATGCGAGATACCTGTATCAGGCAGTGTTTTATGAACGGGCGTCACTGGAAAATCTTCTTCATGCTGACGATGCAGTATTGTATGGACCTTCCACCAGCTCTTCGCGCTAATGTGGATTACGTGTTTATTCTCAGGGAGAACATCATTCAGAATAGAGAGAAGCTTTACAAATCCTTTTTTGGTATTTTCCCAAATTTTGATATGTTTAATAAGGTCATGGATGCGTGTACCGAAAATTATGAATGTATTGTTTTGGATAACACGAGTAAAAGTAACAAGATAGAAGATTGTGTATTTTGGTATAAAGCAAAACTACGAAAAAATTTTAAGGTCGGGGCTCCAGAATATTGGAACACACATAAAAAGATGTTCAATCCCAAAGGTGGGAGTGCAGCCAATAGTTTTAAACAGACAAAAAAGAGTACCCCCATCAAAATCACTAAAACTAGGTGAGCGCGAAAAATTATTTATTAGAAAACATTGTTCACTATTAAATGTCAGTTAATATTCCTACGTTAAATTTATCTGATCCCACTGATGGGATGGTTCCTATAAATAACAGTACTACATTTGTGGAAAATTCGCCTGAAAAAAATATACTACAAAGTAAAGAAACCATGGATTCTACACCGATCGCCGACATTATGGGACAGTCCCAGGATAGTTTAGATGCGCCTATGATGGCTATGGACCCTCGTGTGGTTCAGCAGCAGATGATGGCTCAACCCCCCGCTATGGTTTCCCAAACCGCTGGCAACGAGGGTTCGGATTCTAAGAAAAGGAACCCCTTAGATCTCACCGATGATCAGATGCAGGCTCTCATCGTCGCGGCCTGCTGCTCTGCCGCCGTGAGTAAACCTGTCCAGGATAAACTCGCAACCACCATTCCTCAATTTGTAAACGCACAGGGTAACCGAAGCTTTGTAGGGTTAGCCTCTACGGGGCTTGTCGCTGCTATACTTTTCTATTTCGCGCGACGTTATTTTTAAAATCGAAGTACATCCCCACTCTGAGATATGTACGCAACCCCAGCACCAACTACCATAGCACCCGTTACTATCAACGTTGCTACGGCAGTATCCTTAGGATCTTTACCATATTCTTTCAGGTACCTCTTTAATTTAGCCCACCTAAAACCTTCAGTCAACAGAATCATAAACAGTACAGAGAAGGCTGAAACCATGAACACGGTTCCAGTTTTAGCACTCAAGAAAATGCTGTGATTACCGAGCCACCATATCAACATTGGTAGGATAACGGTTAACATGGACATGTTAGCCCAGTATTTCCATTCTAAACGCATGAGAGGTATGCTGAATAGTAAAAGCATCCATATAAGAACGGACATCGTAAACCTGGCTAGTGGTACCGTCACAGCACTATCAATAACACTTGACATTTATAAGTATATAATATTATTTATCAATGACGTGCGATCCACAGAATTCTTTCTGTTCTGATATTTTTGTGTACACCCCTATCTGAACAGCAATATTGGTCAATTTCGCAAATTTGTTCCAAAATTCTTCGCTATGCGAATATTCTTCTACTACACAATGTACGAGCTCATGTAAAAGTACGTGAAACATATCGTTAACCGTTCCATCTAGACATAACCCTATCTCAGACCCCTTGTTGGTATTGTATCCTGGTGTTTTATTCCGTTTATGTTTAATGACGAGTGGTTTTGGTTGATAAATTTTCCTAAAGTCTTCTTCGTGTGTATTTATTAAATGCTCCCTGAGTTTTTTATACTTCGCTTTAACTTCTACCACTCTCTCGTCTTCGTGTATGTTTTTAACTATAAGAGCGCTGATCACCAGTAGCAATACCACGGCCAGCATTTTTATATACCAATATAAATTTACTGTACAATTCTGATATAGGGTGTCCCTTTAAACCTTCCCATAAATCTAATGTAAACCCTTCATTTTCTAAATGTGAAACTAATATATCCTTATGTGCTAAGGGTTCGGATTTAGGTCCATCTGCGTAATAAGGTGTATCGGCTAAATGTACAAAAAGTTTTTCACCGAAAGCACCATTACTGGTTTCTTGCATTTCGAAAAAATTTCCCAAATCATCTTGATAAGGTGTTTTAAAAATCATAGTGTGAGAATCTGGAAGTATACCTACAAATCTCCCACCCGGTTTTAATCTTTTTTTAATTTCTCGCATCGTTGATAAAAATAAATCTTTCGATTGGAAAATATAATGAAGTGCAAAATTGTAGCATATGACATCATGTTTTCTCACGGGTGTAGCATGTATATCTCCCAAATAAAAATTGACACGTATTTTCATATTTTTTGCTCGCTGTTTAGCTTCTTGTAAAGCTTCTTCGTTAGGTTCACACATGTTTATATTGGCGCCAACATTTTCCCACTTTTTTAAATCGCCACCAAACCCACACCCAACATCCAATATACTATCACCCTTTCGAGTGACTCTTGATATCAGTTCTCTCTTTTCGTCGTTGTGAACACGGCGAAGATTTTCCATGATAAATTATACTTTTTTAACTCTAAGTTTGATTACTTAAAGGTAAAACGCCCCAATAAGATATAATGTCTCTTGAACAAGATTTCACCACGGTACCCGGTCAATTGTTCGCGTGCCTTAGTATCGTAGGACCAGAGTGTCCCCAGAAGAATGAAAAGTTTGGAATTAAGATTCGAGGGTGTTTTTCTACCCGCGACGAGGCGGCGAATCACGCAAAGCGTCTTCAGAAGGAAGATAGTACGTTTGACATTTACGTAGTTGATATGTACAAGTGGCTACTCATTCCACCCGACAATGCGAAGATTGATGACGTACACTATACCAACGACAAGCTTGAAGAGCTTATGAGTGGGTATGCCGATAATCAGAAGATGGCGGCCAAAATGTTCAGTGAGCGTAAGCGTGATATGATCGATAAGGGTAATGGTTTCCACAAGCCCGGAGATGAGAACTCTCAATATTATAACCGCCCTGATGAAGCGCCGATCAGCCACCCCGCCGATATCATCGAAAAACTTAAACTCGAGAAGCCTGATACTCCTATGGAGGACCTCGTGAAGGAAGCCGATATGATCATAGCCGAAGAGATAAAGCAAAGGCAAAAGGAGAGGGAAGAACAACAGGCTATAGCAGAAGAACCCGAGGCTGAGGAGGCTGAAGCAAAGGTTGAGGAGGCTAAGGAGGCTGAGGAGGCTGAAGCAAAGGTTGAGTAAATAAAAAAAATAAATTTAAAAAACCATCTTATTAAAAAAAATCTTAGTTTTTAATAAGATGATTCTCACATACATAATTGCATGTGTTATAATTTTATATTTAATGTACCTTTTTTTGAAAAGAAATGAAATATTTTCAAACACATTAACAGATGTAGAAGTTACAGCTCTTAGTGTATTTAGGGATACCGAAAAAGATACGACTGGAAGAAATAGATTCGTAGTTCAGCCTAAGAAGTCGGAAGATATAGGAGAGTTTAGATCTGCGAATCTTCCTAACGATCAAACATGGCTTACACCGGTCTGAGAACGATTGGTTGTTGTGTCTTCCCCATAAAAAATCCAAGAATGAAAGAAACAAATATAATGATGTACACGTTCTTATCCAAAGACGCGAATAAATCTACTTTTTGAGGTTCATCCATCATAGGGTAAGGTGGTGGCATCATGGCGGGTGGCGGGTGTGAATAAAAATATTGCGGATCTATCTGGCTAGAATCATTATCTTTGTCATCCATAGTTGGATTGTATTCTATGGGATTACCTATATCCGTATCCATATATGTATTAAAAGTCTATTTTTTTAAGCCTCACTTTCCTCATCACTTTCTTCTTCATCATCCACGACAAAGCCGGCTAAATTACCGTTATCATCCGCATCTTCATCTTCATCGGAACTAAAATCTTCATCTTCTGTTTCACATATATCTGTATCGTTTTCATCATAGTCTGAATCATACTCTCCATCCGAAAAATCATCTATGGGTCGCTCCGTAGGCTCTAACCGGGTGGGTTTTTTAGAAATACGTCCTGAACGAGTTACGCGGGTTGTCATTCGTAATTATACATTGTACAATCCCTTTTAAATATATTTAGGCCTAAAAACGATATTACGATTGCTCGCTTCTTCAACGAGTAATCGTTCTGTTTCCTTTAGTATTTTGTCGCCTAAACTTGCCATTTCATCCTGTGTATCTGGATCTATATCTATGAAGTACAACGCTATTTCGTTAAGATCTTTTACAGCGAGTTCTGTGTATTCTCGAGCTTCAAATACATGTTCCATGTTATCTTTAGCCATGTTCATGTTGGTCAAAAATGCACCGTACAGATCTGGGTGTATACCAGAATATTTATGTGTTTCTTTTATTAAACTTTCTAGATACACTGGACTACTTTTAACTTTTGTTATGTTGGTAATAATTATAAAAAACAATATTACGAATAACAAGAATATCATGTTATAACGCTCTTACTATTTTATCAAGAAGATTATGTGAGCGAGTTTTACAATCACATAATTGTTCCATAACAGAATTTTGTTTTATCCTGAATTGTACTTTTTGTTTTTTACATCCCGGACAAGATGCGTTTGTATTTATGATATGCATTTTTTTACTTTTTTTATTTATGGAAATAACTTTGATTTCTTCTTCCTTGATTATATATTTTTTAATAAAATTAGATAACATATCGACGAGAGATTCCCTATTCGATTCATCAGATTTAGGTATAGGTTGACAAAATGTAAGAGCTTTATACCCATTGGGATACAAAGTTTTATAAATTTTATCCGGAAGTGCGTGTCTTCTACCACCAAAATTTTTACAATATCCATACTTTCTACCTTTCATGGTTTCGCATGTACAAAAACATTTTTGATAAATCATATCACCTTCTATTAAGAACCATACATGATTGGAAGCATGGGAACGTCCTAAATTTTCACAATATTTAGATGTCGACGATACGAGATATGTTTTTTCACGCTTATATATTTTAACTATTTCTGATTTATCTTGACCATCCATGTTTTTACGAATAAAAGAATTTATATGATCTGTGGTTTCGTAATCCGTAAAAACATCTTTCGTATCTTTAATATCGAAAGATCCTTCTTCCCGCATAGAACCCTCCACGACCACGTGATTTTTATTTTGTGTGCGCAATGTAGCCATATGTAAAAGTTCTATACACGGATCTTGATCAAAAATATATTCCAACTTTTTAGATTCTTGTATGTATAACATAACAGGTTTATATTCTCCTTGTGTGACTTTACCTTTATCACACCCTTCACACCCTCGACCCTCGCACGCTTCATGTTTCGCTTTTTTATGAGACCAAGGCATACGAAATCCACTTCCTTTCGTATTTCTTTTCCCATTTCCATACACCGCGGTATCCACTATATCTTTCCACATTCTTCCCGGGAAAAGAATATCTAAAGTCGATACTATATGCGAGTGTAATGCCGTAGCAGAACCACTATCGACTACAAATTTGGGCCAGTTAATATGGATACCATGTTTAATTTGCTTCCCAACTTCCTTTGGTTCGGCTATAGAAATTAACGCATTTTTACCCCCAAAAAATGCGACACGATCACAAATAGCCCTAGAAACTTCTTTTAAATGTTCAAATGTTAAATGTTCATCACTTTTATAGTCTAAATCTACGAAAAAATTATACGTATCCGTCTTTTGTTCGACGACGTATATCTTTTCACCACTTTGTACAGCTTTGATGTACATCTCATAAAATTCATTCAATTTATCAAACGGGACGGATAGTATTCCACCATCCATGAGCACGTGTGATAGATTGGATCCATTGCAAAATCCTTGTCGTCTACACCACGACTTAAACATACTTACGTTATATTGTACTTAATTTTTTAATCTTCTTCTTCGTGCCAAATCGATCGACGATACGAAACATCTATAAATTCTTCATCTTCAGTTACGAGTTGTTTCTTTAAAACTAAAAGTTCGTACACGGTTTTAGTTTTAATTTCTTCAATATATTTCTCAGCTTTTTCTTCCATATACGATTTATGATCTATGAGTATATCTTTGATTTGCTTGAGAATGTAGTTCTTAGACTTCATTATTTAATAGCAAACGATTTTCTATTGAGAGAAGACACGCACGTATAGAACTCTGGATTACGTACGACATTTTTGACTATCCTATCCCATCTACGTCTCCCATTGAATTCTTGTAAAGTGTCGAAACTCATGAAATCATTTTCATCGTATGTACGTTTCATATTAATCTTTTTTGTATGCATCTTATGCTTTTCTTCGTTAAAACGTCGTATTAATTCTTGTTGATCGGTCCTGGAATAATTTACAAAAAATATGAATACGTTATATTCTAAATCTACAGTTGGACTTTCTTTAACCGTAAATGAATAGTGTGTATAATCACACTTTTTTAAAGATACGACTCCTCTTGTTTCTTCTTCTAGTTCCCGTAAAGCTGTACGTAACGGGTTAAATATTTCTCTTCGTCTACACCCTCCGGTGACGAATATCCACTCTTTAAATCTTTTATCTCTCACTGTCAGGAATCTCGCAGTTCCATCATGAAATGACACTGGTATGGCGATGGCTTTATGTTTCTTCATTGCTCATAGCACTCTATAATCCCCTGATAAGTTTATTCGCTCGATTCCTCAACAGGGATTTTCACGGGTTCCTCCTTACCGACGGGAGACGGCTTCTCTACAGGAGCCTTGACGAGTTGGATACGGGAGGGGCGCTCCACGATGACGGGACGCTGCTTCTCGTTGACGGTGTTCTTAAACTCCTCCATATCTTGCCTATTCTTTTTGAATTCATTGTAGATGTAGAGGGTCGCAACTAAACATAATACTGCGGCGACGATGGTTGCGGTTTCACGATCAAAAGCAAACATTATGGTATTTTAAGTATTCTTTTTTTTAAGCACTAACAATCGCGCCCATAGCTACTTTATCGTTCCTGGGGCACTCGTATCCATGCTGAGCGAATTGAACTTCATTATAGTGTCCATCTTTACACGGAGCGTTCTGTGTGGGAATATATTGATTAAGAGTTCCAGATTTAGGATCGTAGGTGATCATAAAAACGAAAGCCAATAAAAACAAAAAGACTAACATTTACTATTAATTAGGATTTAATTGCTATATAACAAGCCTGCCATACCATTTTCTATGCGTAAAATGTTATAGTTAACCGCATATATATCAGTGTCGAAATTGCCAGCATCAGAGAGAAGGCGGGCACTGTCAATACGACTGAAATTTAAGCTGCCCGTGGGCTGGAGCTTACTGGTATCTAAGCAGAAGGGGTAGAGGAGATGTGTATCGGCACTGGAATCCATTGTAGAGAAGGGGGTATGATGATAGAGTGCGGTCGAAGTGTAGTTTACGCTATGCTTAGCATCACCGACATCGGTACCGTTGATCTGAAGCTTAATGTTACTATCTTTCACATGTACACCACCAGACTTGTAAGTCGCCAAAAACTTAACGGGGTGATTAAAGGAAAGTTCCTGGGTGGGAGTGCCAGATCGGACCATCTTTTGAGTTTGGGTTATGAGCATGTTCTGGGGTGTGTTCGCGAGAGTTGTACGCTCATCGGTGTCGAGGTAAATGAACTGAGTATGAACTTCATAATCGGAGGCAATCGCATTGGCGCCACCACCAACACCAGTACCCCAAGTAATTCGAAGCTCTACGTCATGGTACTGTAAAGCAACTAAAGGAAGAGCAGATTGGGCGTTCTCGCAAAAGCTGAAACGAAGAGGATAAAATGCAGAATCATCTGCGACGGCAGCGGCGAGAGACTTAGAATACGTCTGTGCGAGCATGACTGGAGCGATTTCTTGGGAAAATTCGGAGGTCTGAGTATCAATAACCTGACCTCCCACTAATAATTCAACCTTAGCGATCTGCTTTTCCCAGTTCGCACGGGTAGTTGTTTTATCGGGGACACGGTTAGTTATGTAAACATAACCGACGAGATCACCCTTGCGCTCGAAACGAACGGTGGACATACCATTCGCGGTGGGGTTGCCCTGGATAACCTGCTTCTCAACAGTTTGGGCGAAGTTTGTATGACGTTTATAGTTAGACCTAAAAAATGACACCTCGGGTTTCCCTACGATATGGGCATCTTGGGCACCAATGGCGACGAGTTGGGCAATTCCACCTGACATTTTATATTATACTGAGTTTTTATTTTTAAGCTCAAAACAATGGGACCTGTGGATGAATAGACTCGGTGAGTAGAAGTGATAGAATTCCGATCATCGCGAGTCGACCGTTGACGAGCTCGGTCTCAGGCTTCCAAGGTCCCTGGACGTATCCCTCATCCTCCGGGTTAACGGCGGTGCCGAGGAAAACCAAGGATGCGACAGCGATGGAGAGTCCGATGTTATCGTGGAACTGTGCGCTGATAGGGTTACCAGTCATGATCTCATCGACCACCGCGGAAGTGAAACCAATCATAGCCGCACGACCGTTGACGCGCTCTGCGACCGCCAGAAAATCGTTGGGGCGGTCGATCTTTGCGAAACGAGAACCCTCCTTACTCGCCCGTACTACGGTGCGAGACTTAACCCTGAACTTGGATTGAATGGGGGTGGTAATGACGGGCCTGAGAGTGGCGATGCAAGACATTTTGTACTTTACGAAAGCGCTTTTTCTTTAAATCACTAGATTTTCGAGATCCCCGACACGTTTGACGAGGGATGCGACTAATAGTTCCATCGTGGCAACTTTATTCTTTTCGGATTGGAGTTCTTCTTTTGTGGTTTGGAGGTCCGCTTTTAGTTCGGTTTTGGTCTCAGCTAATTCGGTCCGTGTGGTTTTCCCTTGGACTATCTTGACCTGTGGTTGCTCGGGCCAAACTGGTGTTTCGAGGGAGGGAAGGTCCCGAAGCGCCTGGCGGTACGCGACCCATTCCTCTTCATTTTCCAAACCGAGGTCGTTCGTTTGGGTCCAATCTGTTTCGATGAGGCGTTTGTTACGTTCCTGACGAAGAGTTTTTGTACCCAAATCACGAATGTCAGCATTTATTCTATTGATAAATTCTGTAAGAGAAACTTTCTTGTCTTCCGGAGTTGGAATTGCGTAATATTCTTCTAAGTTCACATCCTCGTTATACGGAACACACGTTTTTGATATTTCGAAAAAGTGACGCTCTATAATCTCTTTTTGGGTAGTCATCTTATTTATCGTGACCATTATAATTTTTACGATAATGTGAGTGTAAAGCTCGTATTTCTGTTTCAGTCAAAACTCTCCAAAATAATAAAATCGGACCATACGAATTCTCTGTGGTAGCACCTGTCATAGACACAGCATCGCTGTATCCCTGACCAATTCTAAATTCTGTATCTTCGGCGCTATACGGTTGAAATCCCCCTGATCTCGAAGAACCACCATTATTTCCAGACATATGGGTCGGGTCTCCGAAATTAGCCTGGTCGTCGGCGACTTTTCTCTGGTTTTGGTACGCTTTCTTATTTGTACCGGCATTTCCGGAATTATGATCGTATGTAAACGCGTATTGACACCAAGTTTTCGTGGGTTGATGATGAGACACTGTACCAAAATCTACATCGTTACCATACATCCCGAAGCGTACTGAAGTAGAACCACTAGCCGTGATATGCAAACCCTTACTTCCCGATGTACGCCCATGACCCGCGATCCTCAAACCACTTTGACTGGTGCTACTAAATCTGTGCCACACGACGATTGTCCAATCGCGTCTCATGTTTACAGTGTTATTTGTCTGTATTCGACCTGTATTACCTGTAACATCCCAATGTGTATTTCTGTTTACCATTCCATACATGGTCGCTTGGTAAGATGAATCGCCGTTCGCGTCGTATATAGTTGAACTATGCGGGTTTGGAACAGATATGGGATCCATTGGATCCCATACGAACGCGGCTTCGGATATCAGTTTATGTTGGATATAGCCAGAGATGAGCATATTCCCTGTACCCGTGATACTCATACGCGGACTATTCGTTAAGAGTGTTCCGTTAGCCCCAGAATCTCCGGTGTAAAAATCCAAACGCTGCCCCTGACCCGAAACGTGTATAGAACCTATACCAGTTTGATATCGGGAATTAGATGTATCCGAAAATACGATGGAGGGTTGGGCGGCGTTACATTCTATATCCAACTTCGTCATGGGCGTCGCGGTTACGATACCGACATTTCCGGATGAACGATATATATCCGATCCACTTAATTCGAAATAGTTGGTTCCATTAATACCCGGAGTACCCTGTTCACCTCTTGGAATTACAAAATCAAAAACGGCAGCGGAACTCGTGCCAGAATTAGTCACAGATGCCTCTGTCCCCGCGAGTCCGGTCGTTATGGTCGGGTTCCCAATCGTAGCCGCGGCTCCATCATCTCCTTGAATTCCTTGAATTCCTTGAATTCCTTGAATTCCTTGAATTCCCTGAATTCCTTGAATTCCCTGGTCACCTCTCGGAATAACAAAATCAAAAACGGCAGCAGAACTCGTACCAGAATTAGTCACGGATGCCTCTGTCCCCGCGAGTCCGGTCGTTATGGTCGGGTCCCCAATCGTAGCCGCGGCTCCATCTGCACCCGCTGGTACATTCTCTAATAAAGAGCCATCACCTTCAAACGAAGCCGCTTTCACACGCCCAGCTGTTGCGTTTATTTCAATTTGCGATCCCACACGTAAATCCGTGTTTACGTAGGCGTTACTGTTTACGTGTAAACCTGCGTCAGGGTTTGCGGTGACGAGTCCTACACGATTATTATTGGTATCGACAAATAGGTGGGAAGAGCCTACCAGTAGGTTACTGGTAATATCAACCTTTCCTGTGAGTACGTGGTGATTCGTATCGGTCATCTATAATTAGCAAACATCTTTTACATCCGGGTCACGTATGTAAAAGGTGTGGGTCTCCTCCGGCCGGGTTTGAACCGACGACCTACAGGTTAACAGCCTGTCGCTCTACCAACTGAGCTACAGAGGAATGGGTCCTCTCTACTAGAATCGAACTAGTGACCATTGGAACTACAGTCCACTGCTCTACCGACTGAGCTAAGAGAGGAAAAGATTTATATGATTGTTCTGGGAGCCTCTTAAGGTGAACAGTCTTACAAGTCTCCCGCATATAAATCAAGCTCCCACCAGGACTCGAACCTGGGGTAGGGGATTCAAAGTCCCCTGTGTTGACCAACTACACTATAGGAGCGGGTATATCATTTACTTGGTTTAATTCTTTAAGCTCGAATTTCCATTTGAAGTAGTACATGAGTAGCGAGAAAAGAGTCGCCGCAACGTTTGTTATAGTCATCGGAATAATATCGTAATAAAACGAATAAACGAGAGATAGAATACTCGCCGTTAAGTTTAAGTGTAAAAAAGTATAGTTAATAGCTTTCGCATCTTTATATTTATACACGTGATTGATCTCGGGTATAAACATGATAACTATGACGACAGATCCTAGTAGGCCACATACGTCGATGGCATTCATACTTACGTAGAAAGGTCTTCATTTTTTTAAGTGGGTCGTTCGAGTTTATTTAGGCGTCTTTTCAATTTTAGGAGTTCAAGTTCTTGATCCGTCGTCTTACGCTCGAGTCTCGTTATTTTACCTTTCATGGCTATGTTTTCGTTTACTAAATGTTCCTGACGTTTTGAAAGATTCGTCGTATTTCCCGAAGGCATCGCCGGTTGTTCCGGCCAAACGGGATTTTCCGGATCTTCTGTGAGTGAAGGAAGGTCGCGTAAGGCTTTGCGGTACGTGAGCCATTGTTGGTACGAGTCATCATCGATCTGGTAATCCGTGGAGAAAACCCAATCTACCTCGGTGAGGCGCTTATTGCGTTCTTGGCGGAAATACTTGAAGGGTTGGGCATCGATGAGTTCTTGATAATTGACTGTCAGTTCCTCGAGAGTTGGTTTTGTTTGACTTTCGTCGTTCCATTCAAGTGTTTCATAATCATGTATATCTGGCAATCTCCATTTAGCACCCGGTCTAACACGAACTAATACTTCAGGTAATGTGAATACCATTTCTAATTACTTAGATTTTATTATAAACCAAACCGTGACTTGAGTGCGATATAGTTTTGTAATTGTTCATCCGCAGTTAATACACGGTCGTATAGGGCTAAGAATGCAATTTTTCCGTCGAGATGTCTACCACCATAACCCGTTCCCATATAATAACTGCGAGCGTTATCAACGAACACCGTGTTGGTAGCTGCACCACCTAAAATATACCACTCGTCTGCCGCCATAGTTAAGTTACCTGTAGTAGCAACACCATTTAAATAATAAGTGGTCGCGGATCCCCAGGCCCAATCACCTATACTACTATTGTTATATGTGATACCTTGATAGTTCCTGATAGATCTATCTGAATTGGTAGAATAACTAAGTAAATAGTTCCAGTCGAGGTTATCAAACTTAAACACTATACATATATCTTTGAATTTGAATGCACTTCCTGAAGTCTGATATATATAGTCAGTATTTGCACCCGGAAAATTAAAATAACTTGATTGTCCATTAGAAACCCATCCGACAGATCCTTGAATTGTCCCATGCCTACCATTACCACTCGTATCATAGAAAAAATTACCACTCGTGGGGTAACTATTAGGATCCGACGCATCGAGTAATACACCGATACCAGCTCGTGTGATTGGTGAGGCGGTCGGGATGAATGCTTTTAAACCGTTCAAAAATATATCTCCATCCACATTCAAGTTCCCCCTGACATCCAACTGCGCTTCAGGGACTTTCCCGATCCCGACGGCCGTGTCGCTGATGACCATGGACCGCCCGGTTCGGCCGAGACGGTACAACTTTTGGACCTCCGAGGGTTCGAGGACGACGTTATAGAGTTTGAAGTTAGATACCATTCCATGCCACGATTCGGAACCGTTCACATTTTCCCCAATTCTTATTCGTGGGTGCGTGACATTTAATGATCCGTATGTATCTGATGCGAATAGTTCCCCGTTTACATAAAACCTACGCACGTTTCCACTATTATCGAGTGTACCACAAATATGATACCAACTATTTGTATTAACTATATATCCGGCTGTGTTGCTCGGTAAGTTATTACCGAACACATGATAATAGACACGTGTGTTAGAACCATCTTGATACGCATACAACCCGAATGCCTGGTTATTGCTTCTCACACCTCCTTCAAAGATGGCTTCATAACTACCATTACCGGGGCCACTTAATGCATTTATCCACAAAGAAAAAGTGTGACTTGCACTTGTACCAGAGATAGTACCTTGTTCTAGATAAATATGAGCGTTTGCGGCAGCGAATTTAAACGCCTTATCCGCTGCGGAGTATTCAGAATCGTTCTTAAACGCCCCATGATTCCCCTTCCCCGAGATATCTGTAGGTGTGTTGTTAACGGTGGTATCGAAATCCACCACCAACTTCTCCGGCCTAGGGGTTTCCGTATCCACGTCGTACCGCGAAATGCGGGGGACATCGAGGGACCTTCCTAGAGTCAGCGAACCCTTATCGAGGGTCGTGGGACCGGGGGTGCCGAAATAGCGGAGTTCGCCTATAGAAAATCCCTGAAAAGCATTAGTTCCACCACCACTCCTGGTTACGATAAGAGCGTAGTATGAATAAGCATTAGTGTGGTTCACATTGAAATGTACTGTATCTGTACCGGATGTAAACGTCAGTCCCATGTAACTATGGAGATGATACCACGAATTACCATCATTTGAACCCCATACCTGGCCATCCTTTGGCGTTTGTTCACTTAGGTAACCTGCGTTGTTTCGTGGTTGGATGCTAAATTGTTTAAGATAAATTTGATAAGGTATTTTCAATATCACATGTACACCTAGAGGTGTACCGGAAGAAGAACTTAATACATCGGAGCCACCATACGACCCATCGGAATCACTATACCCCCCTCCACTTGAAGAACTATGTTGATAATGCCTACTATTATCATTTGATTTATCGAATGCTTCCCATACAAGATTTGTATTTTCACTACTCGCACTTGCACAAAACACACCGTGTCCCTCCACCAACGTTTCGTAGCCCGTCATAGCCCTAGGAGGATACTCTTGAATCCGCTCATCTCCCGCGAGTTCCAATTGGCCCGAGGGTTCGGTGACCCCCACGCCCAAGTGTCCCTTGTACAGGGTCACTTGGGACTTGGACCCCAAAAAGTAATCCTTTTGGTAATCGTAGAGTTCCTTGATTTGGTCGGCGTTCAGGGCCTTGGAGTAGAGACGAAAGTTCGCGATGGAGCCGTTAAATGGTTGCCCACCACCGCTATTAGTACCGAGTGTTACTTGTGATCCAGTGAGATTCGTCGTACTATCTCCACCGTAACTATATAATTCCGGTTCTTTTCCATTTATGTATGGTTTGAAATTTGTAGAGTTTAAGGCGGCTCCACCATTTGCAACAAGTGTGACGTGATACCATTGGTTAAGTAAAATAGATTCATCCGTAATAACACCATCACCTTGATTACCAAAATTAAATTGATTACTAGGATTTGTCGTAAGTCCAATCATCTGACCAGTGGCCGCAGTACCTATCGTAGCTATGTAATCATAACTTCCCACTACAGCTGTTCGTTTCATCCAGAAAGACATCGTGAGCACTGGGGATGCATCACCAGTAAAATCGTGTGTCCCCACAATTTTACCATTCGATGTTCCGTTAAACGTGAACGCCTTATATGTCGAATCGAAACCTATGCCACTTCCAACTGTAGTTGTATTGTTTCCATTACCAGTTTTATCTGTAATGGAAGTTGGGACGCTGGGTCCATAGTCCTGTCCATCATAGTAGACATCCAACTGTTGGGTCCCCGGCACGTTATACACGGTCTTTAGGGTGGTGTCTAGGGAGCCACTGCCTTCTTCGTAGCCGTAGAGTTCCCAATCTTTGACTGATAGACCAGGGGAACCCTGTTGCCCCGCTTCTCTTACTCGACCTACTACAGCGAAATTTTTATAAACAACCGTTGAATTTACATGAAAAACATGCGTCCAATCTTGTTGAGCACCCGTGCTTGGACCAGTGTAACCATCGTATCTATATATTTCCGTCCACGAATCACCTGAAGAATTTTTCGCATATAAAGTACCACTACTTGGAAAACTACCATCGTATCTCATTAATTTAAATGACTCGAGCTTGATACCAGTTGGTACTTCAATAGCTAACCAATCACCATAATCCGTGTTAGTGTCTAATCGGGGTGCAACGTTTGCGTTAGTTGGGTCAGTTATTGCTGCACCGCCAGCTGAATCATAATGACTATCACTGCCAGAATACCAACGAGTAGACGTGTCTTCATCAAATGCTTCATATGCCGTTCCACCTGATTGCGTTACGACATACCCACCCTGCGAAGCCGAAGTCATAGCCACCTCCGGGTACTTCCGCAGGGGTCGATCGTGGGGTCCCGTGTATTCGGCGACCACGTTGGAATCCGATCGAATCGTGGTGACGTGTAAATTACCCGTCACGGTCGCTTCTTTCGATGCTATTAAATGTTCGGAAATTGTCAGCGTATCCGCAACCGTTGCATTCGCGCTCACCGTTAAATCGGTCGAAACCGTCGTATTTCCGGACACTATGAGATCCCGGCCGATCTGAGCGTTCGCGGTCGTCACGAAACCCGTTATCGCGTTAGAGAATTGGAGGGTATTAGATGTAACGTTCCCCGTATTGGAAACACTCTGGAGACCGTGGGCGGTCTCTACGTTTATTCCACCAATATTCATCGCCTGTGCGTATACGTTTCCTGAAACCACCCGAAGGTGGGAGTCTTTAATATTCAGGTACGTATTCAAATTATTGATAGACATCTAATATAACGTAAGAAATGATTTACGTGTTATTAGGTGTGATCAACCACAATGGTATGTGCATCCCACGAAGGCCGCGGTATGGACTGTGTTTGCTTCATCTGTTTGGGAACCGTCAGCTGTGAGAAAACGCCGCTCGTATGGTTCCTCGGTTGCGCCCGTTTTGTCCTCAAATTGAAGCTGACCGTTTTCATCGAGGACATTTCCACCCCTTTGAATCTGGTAATACGTGGTGATTTCATCTTCTACATTTGAATATCGATCGTATTCCACGAGTTGATTCCAGGCATCCTCTGTAATTGTTCGGGTACCAGTCTGTTCACGTTTGATAGTTTGAACGGCAACATTGGATCCTGTAAAGTCGCAATCCATAGTTATCTTGGCAACCGTGAAATTGTGTAAAACATCATCATCCTGCTTCTGACCGTAGCCAGCGACGTTAGAGGTTGTTATGTAATCACCTGATTCTAGGGGTCCGTTGGTATCCACAACCCAAATAGCACCTTCACCCACCGAGTTCACTATGGCGCGGTTATCACCGGCAATCTTTATAGATTCGGAAACGAGTCCTCCAGTTATTTCTGTTCTGTATGCTGCATTTGATTCTTCCATTTTAGAAACAACCCCGAAACATGCCTTATCTTGAGCTACGTTCGACAGGGACACAATGGGAAGGGATTCATCTATAGTGATCGCACTTTTACCGGTAGCCAATCCATTCAATTTTACAAACTTGTTCTTCTTGGCTGAAACGATGAGACCTGTTTCCATAGACTCATCTGGGAAACACTTATGTTGTCCAGTGAAAGAAGTCACCAAGGAACCCTGTGAACGGATCTGACCACGGACATCTAGTGTATATGTAGGAGCCTCCCCATCACCTAAGCCGATCCCGACCCGAGTCTTCGAGAAGTTCACCATGTGGTGTCCCTCGTCGCACCGACCCATATCGTAGAGGGTCTTGACCTCTTCGGCGGTGAGGGCCGTGTCGTAGAGTTTGATAGTAGATAAAGAAGAAGACGAATCTTCTGAAGCAGCATGTAGGGAACCTAAACGCACACTCGTAAACGTTCCAGATCCCCAATCAAGATAATATGCACTGTTGCCGTTCAAACTACCAAATGTATTGTACGTTCCGGTATACGATTCACCGTTAATGTAAAAATCAACATCTCTATTGGCGGCTGTCGTCGCACTCGTCGAATTTACGACTACGGCGACGTGATACCATACCCCAGGGCTTGGAAGTACTTTATCAGTCGTACGCTTTCCACTAGAGTGATAAACGTGTGTCAAAGCCCCGTCATTGCTGAGTGCAACCCCCGACCACTTATTTTGGCTCGTTTCACTTCCCCAAATCACCAGATAATGAGTAGCAGTATCATTGTGATCTTCGGTAGATGGTTTAAGCCAGAAGGAGAACGTATGTTGTGGCGTTCCTCGTGCAAAAATAGTTTTACCGCTTTCGACATAATCATCTGTACCATCTGATAGTGTGATCGCCTTCTCCGTCGCATCATACACCGCCTCACCATAGAACACCCCATCCAACCCCCTCCCCGACGTATCCCTAACAGCCCCATCAAAGGTGGGGTTGGTCGAGGTATTGTATTCCACCACGAGTCGGTCCCGCCTAGGTGTATCGTCCGCGTCGAGAGCCGGCCCAATTCGGGGAACATTTAACGATTTCGTGAGGGTCAGTTGGCCATCGTGGAGGACGGATTGTTTCGTCACCTGTTCGCGGTATCCGAAGTAGCGGAGTTCTTTGAGGTTTGTATAATCCGTGTATGTATGTTGGTATGAAACATTAGTAGCTGTGATTTGAAACGCGATATATTTGTAATATTGTGTTGCGTTTATGTTAACACGTGTTGGGATTTGACCATATAAATTCTCAGAACGGGTAGCACCATATGTTAGGTTTGTATATGAAGTAATTTCGGTCCAGGGTTCGTCTATCGCATTTCTTCCCCATATCTTACCATCTTTAGGTGGGAGGGACCACGAGGTTGTAGTGCTGGCATGTGCTCTCGGGTAAATAAGAACATGGTCCATTTTGATCTTGTAGGGTGACTCTAATATCAAGTACTCGCCATTGACCCCGTTTATTACACCAAAATTTCCGGTTGCGACTCCACTTGAATTATAAGCGATTGGACTATATCCAGATAGCCAGCCTACCGATGTGGATGTTGACATATGACCTTTGTTAAACGCAGTCCAGCCATAACGTCCTGCAGAGTGTATAGAACTCGCACTCACACAAAATTCCCCGTGACCTTCAAAGTATGTCTTATTCCCAGCTAAAGGTTTAGGTGGGAACTCTTGGAATCCATACGTCGTCGTGTCAGGTTCATCCGCGACACTCAAGGATCCTTGGGGTGCATCCGTGCCTATCCCCAATTTTCCTTGTTGAAGCACCATCTGCGGTTTCGCGCGCCCGAACTCCTCCTTTTGGGCATCCCAAATCTCGAGGGCTTGGTCCTCCCCAATAAACTTATCGTAGACCCTAAAGTTGGCGATCTTATCGATGTTCCCACCACCGATCTGGATGGGGACTGACCCTTCTTCTGTGCCGTAGAAGTCTATGTTCCCTATGTTAATTTTATCACCGTTCCCGCTGCCACCAGAACCGACTTGTGTTACTATCAACCGTAAATACTTATACGATGTAGTGTTTGTAAACGTAAAGGTTTTATATGTCGCCGCTGTATAGTTGGTAGCTTCTGAAATTGTATAAATAGTGTACCACTCAGTTCCATTATCAGAACCTGCTAATACACCAGCCCTGGGTGCCCTATTTTCCTGACCCGTGCGTGGAGAAATGTCAATACGTGTTGGTATTATAGAGTGAGGAAATTGTAATTGTATCCATGCACCGTGTACGGGTGACCCCGAAACATTTGTTGATGGTGCTGTTCCTACATTCGCTAATGAGTTATTACTTACATTATATTCTGTAGCATCCTTACCGTGCCAAAAACCATTACTAGAATCGGGATCGTTTATAAATGCTTCCCATGCTTCTCCCGAACTTGTATTACCACTCGCACTCGCCACATACCCCCTTTGGGCCGGACCAGTCATCGCAATGTGCGGATACTTCAAGACATTCGTGGGATCGGGAAGGCGGACCAGGTCATTCTCGCGGTGGCCGTACCAATTAAATTCCGATACATTTAAATACACATATCCAGCACTCTTTGTCATGACTATCAGAAAATAAGAGAATCCCGATGTGGTGTTTACTGGATATTGCGTTTCTAAAGCATCATCGGGAACGGTAGAATCTGTTTTTTTATACAACATCGTCCAATTTACGTCATCATTACTTCCATATAAGGACCAGTTTACAGGTTCACCGAGATTATTATTATTTCTCGGTCTTATACCTATACTACCTAGTATTAATTTATGAGGCATTTCTATTTTATGCCATTCACCGTTGGGTATGGCGTCACCACTTAACACGTTACCACCGTGATTTGTGGGAGGGTTTCTATTATACGAACCACTGTTACCATAGTAATTTCCAAATGTTTTAATAGTTGAGTTGTCGTTATCATAATATTTCCAGGTAAACTCTGAACCTGCATCCGGATTACTCGCACTCACCACATACCCACCCTGTGAGTACCCAGTCATCGCGAACGGTGGGTACTCCCCGAAAGTATCTTCGGCTTGGTCCTCCGAGACCTTCCGGCCATCGAGGTAGGTGACCCGGGAGCCACCTTCACCTTGGTACGCATAGGTCAGGTTGTGCCACGTGTTCGATTGGAGGTCCAAGTTTTGGGAATTGAGGTGTTCCTGATCCGAAACAGAAAAAACACATGTATTGGAAACGTTCGCCTCCAAATTGGAGGAATTAAACCATACGGAAACCGCGTGGGGTTGGTCACCTTCCAAGAAGGTATTCGCCTCTACTGCAAGGTTAGAGGTTAGGGTTCCGTTAAGGGTCCAGTACTTACCGTCCGTGACGTACGTCGGGTTCCCCGAAGGGTCGGGACCACCCGAAATTTGGTTCGTCCCTACCCCCGTCGCCCCGTCGACGAGGACTTGGACACCCGTTAATTGTGGGTTATTGAACCGGGATTTAAAGGTCGTATCGACCGAATGGTCACCCGCGGGTGGATCCTCTTCGTAGCCGTAGAGTTGAAGTTCTTGTATGGATGCGTACACCTGTGTGCCATCATTTTTCGTTACGATAAGTCTAAAATAATTATAATAATTTGTTGAGTCTACGTTAGCGGGAAATGATTTATACGTCTTTAATACGTACGGTTGGGCCCCCGACCACGTTAAAACAGAATTCCACGTTGTTCCATCAACACTTCCAGCTAAAACTGCATCTTTCGGTGCTCTACCTAGATCCTGTGAACCAGTCCCACCATTTCCAGTCGGTCCCATGATAGAAATAGAAGACAATTTCACCTTGTTTGGTAATTTAAGTTGAACCCATTCACCAGGAGTCGCAACTCCACTGACGGTTGTACACTGAACATCTGACACGGTCATGGTCGGTGTACCGGCACCTCCCGATGTAGTATATGTATTAATAGGTGAAATCCACAAGTTCTTGTTAGTAACAAAACTTGTTGCGTCGTCAAATATCCATGCCCCATAATATTCATTATGATGACTACTATCCGTCACCGTATACCCCGCTTGGACATAGGTATTCGTCGAGTCATTAGAGTCAAACTTCCCACTCTCAAAAGCAATCTCCGGGTACTTTTTTAAGGTCGGTGCGATCCGCCCGTGCGGGCCCGAAATGTCCGTGATCACGTTGGAATTATGCTGGAACCCTTTCGTCTGGATTCGTCCTGTGGTCGTATCGACCATGGTATTCGATGAACCCACGAATGTGACCACGTTCGCATAGCGAATCTCGAGGTTTCCTATCGTCTGTTCCAGCGACATATCTACTATTGAGGGAGGTTTTTTTAAACGAAAAAGTCCGGAGGACGGGACAAGTGCTTCGCACTTGGAACTCTTTTTCTTGCAAAGTGGGTTGCACTTTGGAGGAAAGGTCAAATGCTTAGGCAGTTGGAATAGTTGGCCAAACGGGGTTCGTGGGGTCTTCGGTCGCCGTGGGAAGATCCCTAAGGGCTTGCATGTAAGTTTTCCATTCATCTGGAATGGGTGTATCTGTCGTAAAAGCTCGTGTAGCCACCCAATCACACGCGGTGAGAAGTTTGTTCCGCTTGGTGCGAAGTATGTCAAGTGCTATTTGGTTTTTAAGTGTCGTGTTCCAATGATCTTCACATTCTTGTTGTGTTGGGATAGTAAAAGGTGCTTCTGTGTATACACCAGCTTCTTCGTTAAATAATAGATTAGATTTATCTTCTAACTCTTCGTATTCTGATAGTGTGTAGATTTTTTGCGAATACCAGGTAACGTCGGGTAAGGTAACGTTTCCACCATCGCATCCACAAGATTCACCTGGTCTGATTTCACTTAACGTACGTAGTAAATCCATATAAATAACTTCATATTTTTTTTAGTATCCATCGTCCACATCTAAAATTACCAAAAATGAAGTAATAGGAAGCTCATAGTCCGCTTGGTTGGCGTTACCATTTGTTCTCCCAGTCCATACTCGGTTACTGCCAGCTGTATCACCGTGCTGTCCTACGAGCTGAACTTTTAACGTTGATCCGGAAGAAACATCACAGTTATTTAATGTAAACAGCGACGTAACAGAAGCATAGTCAGGGGTTGAATAATAATCGTTATGATAACTATCTGAAACCACGCCGCATACCCTACTATTCCACGATGCCGCATGATCGGAACTTGAAGAATACGCGATTTGAGTACCGTTATAAGTAACTTCTATACGGAATCCAAAATTCCATGGCCAATGTACTTCGCCTCGCCAATCAATTTGAACAAAGGCTTTTAAATTAGCAGTCCCGAGACCGTGGTAACAAGAAGGTATATCAAATGTGTGATCGAGAACGTTGGCTACGTTTGCGTACGATGTAGCATTAGCGATTGCTGCTATATCTACATATCTCTGTCCCAGGTAATCCCATGTAAGAAAAGTCGTGCGACCACCTTTAATGACCCCCCTCACATCCAACATCGCCTTAGGCTCTGAGGTCCCTATACCCAAACGCCCCGCCTTGAGGGTCATGGACAAGTCCCCATGTCCAAAGTCTTCCTTCTGGTAGGCGTAGAGTTGATAGATCTCGTCAATGGTCAAGGCCCGGTTGAAGATCCGGAAATTGGCAACTTCCATGTCCATTAACGTATTATTGTTTCCAGCACTACCATTAATCTGGAGAACACTGGAACTTGGAAGAGTGACTGTACTAGTACCACCGTAATAAGCCGGGATATTCCATTGTTTACCGTTTATATAAAACTTTACAGCCGCGTTCATAGCAGCCGTACCGTGTGCACCACCCGCATACGTATAACTCACGTGAAACCATTTACCCGCTACAGGGTGATATTGAGTCCTGTAATCAAATCCGGTCGGGGATACTCGTATTCCCTGATTCGCACTATAATACATACCTATGGAATTACTTCCAAAAGCACCTAACATAAATAGATAATGTTGATCATTCGAGTCGGTACTTACTTCGACAAATTTTACCCACATGCTAGTTGTGTGTATAAACGCAGAGCCCGAAATATTGGTGGTTGTAGTCATATATTGATTTGTTCCAGCGTCAAATACAAATTTATAGATACCATCAGAATTGTTATACGATGCACCGTTTGTGAGTGTTCCATTGAATGAATTGGTACTCAAATCTTGAACTAATCCACTCGTATAATTCTTCGCATCATAGTAGACCTCCAACCAATCCGTATTGGGAACATTTGGGTACGACTTTACGGTCACATCAGTCCCGTGCGCCTCGGGGTCGTATTCGGGGGTGCCGTAGAGTGACAATCTTTCTATATGTGCGTATGTATATAAACTCACCGATGTGACATGAAGTAAATATCTATCGTAAAGAGTTGTGTGTGTAAAATCTACATGCGCGGGAGCTGTATCTGTGTAGTTTCCTAAATTGTCAAGACTTCCAATGTTAGTCCAATTACTACCATCATTACTAGCATACACGGAACCACCTGCAACTGTCTGACCTGGACGACCCGATCCTGTATAAAACTCTAAGTATTCGAGTTTAATTTTAGTAGGTAACTGTATACTTATCCATGGTCCATTAGTATCGTTAAATACATCATCCCCACCATCAAATGCAGTACCCGAAGATAACCAGTGTTGATTTCCTGCAAATGATTGCCACGCATAGGCGGTGGACCCTTCATAAATGGAACTTTGATTAACTACATAGTTCTCATACCCACCTTGACTAGATTGAGCGGCGTATGTTAACAATAATCTCGGATACTTAATGAGCTTCTTAGACCTGGGAAACTCGGTAACCACGTTAGAATTGAGTTTGATGGAGGCTGTATTCGCCGTATGAAGCATGTTAATATCACCTTCGAGGCGGGTATTTCCCACCACATGTAAATTAGATGTCGGTCCACCGACACCCACACCGACACCGAGGCTTCCTGTGGTTGTGTCGATAACCGTATTTGATGAAGCCCCGACGAAGGTCACCTTATCGACGCTTTTGAAATCGAGCGTGCCTTGGGGTGTAGCGATGGGCATCGTATCTACTATTTGGGGAGGTTTTTTTAAACGAAAAAGTCCGGAGGACGGGACAAGTGCTTCGCACTTGGAACTCTTTTTCTTGCAAAGTGGGTTGCACTTTGGAGGAATTTTGTTTATTATTTTTTAATCCACGTTTGAGTATCTTCATACCACTTATATAGACCAGGTTCTGTAGGCTTTGGTACAGGGGGCTGCCATTTTAGAGCATCATCAAGACTCCATGAAGGAAATACCTTTGGACTGGAAAATGCCTCTTGTTCGGGGTAATAAATAAAGTCTTTACCTATTCTTGTGTCTGACATATTCTTAACCCATGTACCGGGTAACGCTTTTTTGCACCATTTTAAGGAACTACATTCAATAATTTCTATGACACGGTTCGTATTTTCTTCCAATCTAGCACACTGAACCATTAATAGTATCAAAGATTTTATAATTGATAGCGAATAATCACGATACCCGAACCACCATCCCCACCTTTTATGTTATATTGATAATTCGTCGGCGAGTTCGTATTCCATATTGCACCAGCACCACCTCCACCTGTACCAGGTAAACCATTTTCATTAGTTTGGGGTGTACCACCCGCACTCCCACCTCCCCCTTTACCACCACTCGCATAACCCGAATTAATATTATTTCTATTAGCACCTGCACCACCACCTGCAAAATACACATCTTCATTTACGACTTCACCGTACCGAGTTCCGAATATTTCTGCAAAATCGTATCCAACGATTCCATTGAGTCCATCACCACCATTTCCACCAGCACCATCAAATAAAACGTCGCCATTCTGACCAGCAGCAGATGCACCACCACCACCACCACCACCGTCATCAACACCGGTGCCACCGTTATTACCACGCCCATAAGTTCCCGAATCGCCAGCTTGACCAGTTTGTGTTTGTGTCCCTCCCGCGTGTCCAGGCATATTCTCAGAATCCTGACCTCCACCACCTGAACCTCCATTCATCGATGCTGGTCGACTACCAGAGGATTCATTGCCAGGTCCACCACCCTTAGCCGTGAAAATATAAACTGGGGTCTCGGTGACATAACTAGAATTTTGACTAATGGGACCACGGCCTTGTCGTATGATTGTATCATTACCGGCTGTTGCGGTTGTACTGTTCTGATCTGCATTACCATTTCCACCAGATCCAATTGTAATAACATAATATCCATCACGTCCACCAGACGTCGCACCCCCCGTAAATGTATGACTAGGTTTAAATATTAAACCACCGGAACCACCACCACCCGCGTTATCCTGACCACCACCTCCTCCTCCACCAACAGCTAACACGTCCGCACTTATATTTGCACCAGGTACATTAAACGTTCCGGAGTTTGTGAATACATGAATTCTATATCCATCAATATCATATACATCGTCACCACCAGATGCGAACCCGGGAAACATCGAAGTTAGTTGATATCCACCTATAATAACATTCCCACTCACGGTCAAATTAGAAGAAATGGTCACATTCCCACTCACCGCTACGTTCCCAGTGACGGTCAACTCCTTTTCCACCTCCACATTCCCACTGGCCACAATACTCGTCGTAGGATTCGTAAACTCTACCGTATGTGGGGTAATATTACCATTTGTAGTTGTGTTTTCGAGTGTATGCGTGGTGGAGACCACCTCGACCGTGCCGAGCATTAAAGTCCCACCTACGTTAAGGTTAGACGAGGTAGTCGCACCTGTCGTGACATTCGTGAAGTTGACTGTTCCCGCAACATCGGACGCTGGAGGCGCGAACTCGATCGCACCGAGTTTCATGACGTCCGTCTGGATGTTTCCCGAAACTTTAAGGTGCGCATTATTGATGTTAAGAACTGAGTTCTCATTCGTCAAGTAATACGACATATCTACTATTTGGAGAGATTTAAAAGAATGGCGCTAAACATACATAATGACCGAGTGGATTGAAGGTATCATAAAACACTCTGAAACCGAACTAAGCCTTTTAGGTCTCGACCAAACGAACCTGGGTCCTTTGATCATAGACTTTATCAAGAATCTTCAACAAACCCTGGGGAATAATCCAGTTGCGATAAAATCTATCCTGAAAACAACTGCGAATCTCGTAGATGGGAAACCCGTTGCCCCCATAACCGAAACAGATTTTGTAGATGATAAGTGTACGAGGTGTTCATACATTTACAAATCCGAAGATGGAAAATATTATAACGACCGAGCGGTCGTGTTTAAGAAAAGCTACGATGACCCGAGTTCGCAATACATATACCAGGGTCAACAAAGATCGAAACAGGAGATTACTCTACCCTATGTATTACGTGAGGAGATCGTCCTCATCCCATGATTGGGTCTCTTCGTTCCACTTGTATGAACCCTCTGGTTTGGCAATAGGAGGTTGCCAGGTACACGTATCGTCGAGGGTCCATGAAGAATACGGTTGAGGTGGGGAAAAGTTATCCTTGTCTGGGTGATAGATGTGCTCTATACCCGCGTAATTTTTACCTGAAGTATCATGATGGGCGTTAACCCATGTTCCATCTAAGTTATATTCACACCAAAGTCTACTCTTCGCGACTATGACTCTAAGAACTTCTTTGGTTTGTGTATTTATTTCTGCAAAGTGAGGCATTCTATACTTATGCGAGATAACTTATTATGACGATTCCCGTTCCACCACCAGCCCCATTATCTAACTCTGGGTCGGTACCACCACCACCACCACCTGTATTGGGGGCACCCGCAGTCGGTGATACTTGCGCCGCCCCCTCCCCGACGTTGCTGGAAGTCCAACCTTTTGTTGTTCCGGTACCACCACCACCCTGACCACCATACCCACCATATGTCTGTCCAATTGGTCTAGAATAGGTTGTATTATTGTTTTGATTTAAACCACCCCCACCACCCCCCGCGTAATACGTAGGTGTACCGCTTATACTTGATTGTAAACCAATTCCTCCGTTTCCACCATATGATGGATATGAAGTAGAACCGTGCGTAATGGATCCACCCCCGTCGTGACCTGCTCCGCCAGCACCACCACCACCACCACTGCCACCCAGACTGGGTCCACTGGCTCGCCCACCACCATTTCCTTGACCAGATGTACCAGTCGTTCTCGTTGTATTATTAACATCGTACCCGTGTCCACCACCTGACCCACCATTTGATCCGACTCGCCCCGAAATCGATCCACCTCCACCTTTTCCACCGCCAATTGCAGTCAACCCTAAGGCTGTACTATTAGTACCATTTGATGGGGTTGGTGTCGCAACAGGGTTTCCTCCACGACCTCCACCTCCGCCAGCACCAACCGTAATAGTATACGTATTAGGTGATAAAGATGTTATTTTTCCAGTGAGCATACCACCTGCTCCACCACCACCAGACCCACCCCCACCACCACCGGCGACTATAAGATAGTCCACCTCACCACCGGAATTCACAACTAAATCCCCCGAAGATGTAAATGTGTGAATTTTGTATCCACCGCTGGTTGTCATGGTTCCACTACCCGCGGATTGGGTGGCGCTCACCCCACCGACGGATTGCCAAGCAGTTCCGTTATATACTTCCAGGCGATTTGTCGTTGAATTAAACCGAATCATCCCTCCCACAAGACCCGTAGAAGGCTGTTCCCCCGTCGTCCCACTCGGAAGGGTTAGAGCACCTGTTCCAGAGCTTCCTACGAAGCCGGCTACTTCAATATTTGAAGTCGCTGTAAGACTCGTCGTCGCATTAGAAAATTGGACGGTATTAGACGTTACATTTCCGGTGTCTGTCACCACCTGTAAATTGGAAGAAATACCGGTTATATTACTCCCGTCCCCCACAAAATGATCGGCAGTAACATTTCCAGTAACTACAACATTCCCACTGGCGACTAAAGACGTATCGGTATTCTGAAATTCAACAGTTAAAGGTGTCGTATTCCCCGTCCCTGTCACAGCCTCGAGATCATGGCGTGCGACCACGTTGACGGTACCCATGGTTAATACACCACCGACACCGATATCACTAGTGACGTAGGCGTTTCCAGTTATATATAAATTTGAGCTGGGGTGGTCTGTTCCCGTGACGCCTATCCCTAGACTCGTAGAGGTCGTGTCGAACATGATATTCGAAGTCGTACCGACGAACGTCGCTCTATTCGTCCCCTGAAACTTAAGATGACCGTTCGCGGACATATCTATTATTTAGGGAGGTTATTTTTACGATAAATAACGTATGATCACAATTCCCGAACCACCTGCACCACCGTTTTGCCTATACCCACCTCCACCTCCACCTCCACCCATGTTCGCAGTACCGTTACCCCCCGCAGTATTACCCGTAGCGCTCGAGCCGCCCGCATTCGAGATCCCCCCATTTCCACCTCCACCGAGTCCACCGGATGCTGGGACTATAGCATTGTTGAAACCACTAACTATTCCACTTCCACCTCCTCCGCCGCCATAGTATACCTGAGAACCTGTAATAGAACAGGCACGTCCATCTCCACCTTCGAACGCTTTCCAGTTATTTTTATGTAAATTTAAATTCCCGCTGCGCCCAGGTGTACCCGCACCCCCACCTCCACCACCTCGATGTCCACTGGCATTGTTATTGGTTCCGTCGTCGTAATAACCATCACCTCCGTTACAACCTTGATTCATAATTCCATATCCACCTGGCCCACCCCCATTACCACTGTACCCACCACCACCACCGCCACAGCCACCCGATTTTCCTGTAAGAGGCACATTTGAACCCCCATGCCCACCACCTCCTCCTATAGCTATTTGGTGTAAAAATATAGAGTTACCACCGTTACCTCCCGTGCCAGGTTGGATCAGGGTGTTCGAGCCGATGCCGGCGTTTCCTCCACCCCCAACAGTTACCGTGTGGTTACCAACCGGTACCCACATTGTACCAGTCAAAACACCCCCTCCACCCCCTCCCCCGTGCCCACCTCCAGTCATATCTCCATCCCCACCACCCCCTCCACCGGCGACGATTAAGTATTCTACGATTCCCGAGGCTGTCACGGTAAACGTTCCATTACTCGTGAACGTATGTAATTTATAATTTTCTGAACCGTATGCGAACGAGGTTTCTGTTCCACTGGGAGACGTCACCGATATTTTTGTTGCGTATCCGGGTATTGATCCACTCACGGTGAAATTCTCATTTACAGTCACATTCCCACTGACGGTCAAATCACCACCCACCTCTACGTTCGCAGTCGTCACCAAACCCGTCGTCGCATTAGAAAATTGGACGGTATTAGACGTCACATTTCCAGTGTCTGTCACCACCTGTAAATTCGATCCTGAAGAAATACCTGTTATATTACTCCCATCACCGTACAAATAACCGGCAACAACATTCCCACCCACCTCCACATTCCCACTGGCGACTAAAGAAGTCGTCGCATTCGTAAATTGGACGGTATTAGACGTTACATTTCCGGTGTCTGACACCACCTGTAAATTCGATGCTGAAGAAATACCAGAAATACCAGAAATATTACTCCCATCCCCGTACAAATACCCGGCAACAACATTCCCATCCACCTCCACATTCCCACTGGCGACTAAAGAAGTCGTAGGATTCGTAAACTCTATGGTTAAAGGCGTTATATTCCCCGTGGCCGTCACAGCTTCGAGAGAATGCTGCGCTTCCACGTTGACCGTTCCCATGATGAGCGTTCCACCGAGTTCGAGGTTTGTGCTCACGTATGAATTACCTACGACATGAAGATTCGCTTCTGGGGAATCTACCCCCACACCGATCTTTCCTGTTAGTGTATCGATCACGGCGTTCGAGGCATTACCGACCCCCTTAAACGTAATTTTGTCTACATCCGTGAAGACCAATTGTCCGTTGGTAGACATATCTACTATTGAGGGAGGTTAAAATTTTTGGGAAAAATTGAACGGTTCTTGCAAAGTGGGACTCGGCACTTTGGAGGAAATTTTTTATAACGAGGAAATATATTCACCAGTAAATCCATTGTAAAAGTTTGACAATGAACTAGTAACGGTGCTTCCATGTGAGCACGCGTGTAAATCAAACGTCCCACCAACCTCGAGTGAGACTATACATACAGCGGATCCTGATAATCCGTCATTGCCACAAAATGCGGATCCCAATAAATTTTGGTTGGTACCGTCATTTGTTGTATTAAATGTCGGTGATCCGTTTATCCGTGGTTTAATTTTAATACCCTGATTCACTATATTTCCTCTCATAAAATATGAAAACTTATACTGACCGGCAATCGGTGCTGTGAAAGTACCGGTACTCTTATCAAAACCACCACCACGTGAATTATTAATTGTGTCGAACACGATTCGGGAACCGGCGTAAGTAGCGGTTGGGGCAGATGTAAAACGTACATCAAAAAAGACGGGCATCCCACCTATGATATCACCCCTCACATCCAAAGCCGCCCGAGGCTCCGAAGTCCCAATCCCTAGGCGCCCCGCCTTGAGGGTCATGTTGTTGGTACTATGTCCAAAGTCCTCCTTCTGGTAGGCATAGAGTTGGTAGATCTCGTCGGAGCTCAGGGCTCGGTTGAAGAGGCGGAAGTTCGCGATGGAACCTTTCAAACAATTAAGGGTGGATTGCCAAGATGATATTTCTCCTGAAAAATGCAAACCTAAAGATAGATACGGATTAGATGGAATGGTTAACGCTTGACCTGCATCATCAAACAATACTAATCTTCCATTAAAATATATTTCTACTGTTCCATCACTGTTTGCTATACATGTAGCATGAACCCATTCATCAACACTATATATGTCAGCTTGCGTTCTTCTAGTAGAACCACCATATACATACGCAGCCAAATCTCCGTTTTGCACGTTCATACCAAAAGATTCACCACCACTACCGTGACCAAATTGGAATAATATGGACTGATTTGATCTAAATTCTGACACTTTAAACCATAGTGAGGCGGTATAATTAGATGTAGGTGTATATGACATCGCACTCGTGTATATTTTATCATCACCATCAAACGTGAATGATTTTGATACTGAATCATACACGACGCCATCTAGAGTTGCGTCCCTGTTATTAGATGTCTCATCTTGAACGTCACCCACCCCAGAATAATTCTCAGCGTCGTAATGGAGTTCCAACCAATCCGTATTGGGAACGTTGGGATACGACTTTACGGTCACATCAGTTCCATGCGCCTCGGGGTCATATTCGGGGGTGCCGAAATATTGGAGGTCTCTCATTGATGCTGCTATATCACCGCCCGCAAGTTTCGTGATTATGAAAGCGTACCTGGAGTAAAACGCAACGTTTCCTTCGCCCACGTCTCGATGATCTGGATAATTCCCATAATCTGTTGTGGAAGAACCGGCGGATACCCACCCTGAATTTCCATCAGTGAACGTATGAACGGGTGACCACGACGATCCATCGTTACTTCCCCATATTTCACCTTCTTTCGGTGCTTGTGTGGTCAGACCAGACCAAGAATACCGTTTGAGACACATCTTTGCTGGTAAGGTTACCAGTATATACTCTCCAGATGGGGTACCGGAAGAGGCTGATAATTGCGCCGCCGTACCGACTATGGCTGGACTACCCGCCGAATTATTTGTGTATACGGAGTTAGCCGAACGCCATCTACTAACGCTACTACCTTCCGGGTTAACAGTATCGAATACATACCATGCATTCTGAGTTCCGAGGACGGTACTCGCACTCGCCACGTATCCACCACTTGAATTAGCAGTCAAAGCCACCCTCGGATACTTAATAAGCTTTTTCGATCGACTAAACTCCGTGACGACATTGGAATTAAGCTGAATCGAAGCGACGTTCGCGTCGTGGTCGCATTCGATATGTAAATTAGACGTATGGCTCGAGTTCCCGGCCCCGATTTCTATGCTCATACTCTGCGTGTCGACGATGATATTCGAGGTCGCCCCGCGGTAGATGGCCTGGTTCATCCCCTGATAATCGAGTATACCGTTCTCGGCCATTTCTATTATGAAGGGAGGTTTTTTTAAACTGAGAAAAGTCCGGAGGACTTTGTTTGATACGGGATTCGCTCACTATGCGATAGAACGTATTGTTAGTTGAGGTGTGTGTAATATATTTGTCGTTGCTCCATCCCACCAGTCATTGTGATGAAGTATACTGTTATAACCATTACCGTGATGTCTCCATGTAACACGGAATGTATACGAAGTTTTAGACGACGTAAACCTTCCGTCGTGCTGACTTTCTGTATCGGCATCACATTCAAATACAAATTCGTTAATTACCCACATGGATCCGTGGTTATTTCCATCATTTACATATTGTGCGGAGTGAAGATACCTAGAAAGATTGATATCTTTCCAACCACCGTTATGGTAAACCTGAATTTTAAAATTTGTTAAAGCACCGTTACCGGCATCCTCCCAATGACACGCAAATTTATAGTAAATTCTCTTTGCACCGGCTGGTTTATTGTATGTTATATTACTCCCATTGACTTCCGTGTGAGTGGAACTACTAGTTTGAGAAGACGTTACATTAGTTGGAGTATATGTTCCAGATTGAACCGTAACCGGTCGACCGTTACAAACAGTATTCAATTCTTCTATAATTTCACCGGGGTTATACGTTCTTGTAACTTGGCCAGTCACCGTCAAATTAGAGGAAACCGTTGCATTCCCACTCACGGTCAAATTAGAAGAGACCGTTGCATTCCCAGTTACAGTTAACTCTTTCGCCACCTCCACATTCCCTGAAGCCACAATACTCGTCGTAGGGTTCGTAAACTCCACCGTGTGTGTAGTCACGTTCCCCATATCCGTCACGGCTTGTAAGTTATGGCGGGCCGCAACGTTGACGACACCCATGGTCATGACACCCCCGATCGCGAGATTCGATGAAACGTAGGCGTTTCCAGTTATATATAAATTTGAGCTGGGATTATTTGAACCGGTGACCCCGATTCCTAGACTGGTCGTTCGCGTATCGAATACGATATTCGACGTGTCGCCACGGAAAAGGACCCGTTTCGTGCCCTGATACTCAAGTATTCCGTCCGTGGACATATCTATTATTGGGGGAGGTTTTTATCCGATGTAAAAACCCGAAAACTGATTATGAGCATTATGGCCAGTATATACGTTTCCGTGGCTAATGTACACTTGTACATAATCACCTGGATGCAAAAACATTATGACCGTACCATGGACTTGATTATGATTCGCCGCCCCCGTTGCCTCCGAAAACGGCCAACACCCATTACTAGAAGAACTGTTATTATCGGTGTTCGCCACACCTTCTCCATTTTTTCTAAGTTCGACAGCGCAGCTAAGATTACCGTATGTCATCCCAAAGAAACTAAAGTGATAACAACCGGCTAAAGGTGCGGTAAACCTTCCATCGTCAAACGTATAATAACCACCCCTATTGACGTTTGCGTGATTAAAATATATATAGTTTCCCGCCTCTGTCACATAACCACTACCGACGGGTACATTGACGTCAGTGTTCTTAGTGACACTAAACGTTGGTATTTCCATCCCATACACCCTTCTTTCGCCATGATAATCTAACGCCGCTCGAGGTTTATCTGTACCGATCCCCAAACATCCATCTTTAAGAGTTAAAGTATTAACTCCGTGTCCAAACTCTTCTTTTTGGAAATTGTATAAATGTGTCGCTTCTTCAGAATTTATGACTCTATTATAAAGTCGGAAATTAGCAATTTTACCGTTAAAATATTCGATTGTACCGTTGTGTTCACTTCCGAGTGTTAACTTACTACCCTGTAAATTGAACGGGTTATTTTTTCTTGTAGCTGGATTTCCGTGTAATCTCGTAGCTTCACCACCAGGGGCTGAAGGTTTTACGGGACGTCCGTTTACATACATGACTGTATTTACAGAACTGGGTACAGAACCCCCGTTATGTGTAAGTACAAAATGGTACCACGTATCGTTTCGAATAATCTCGTCGTACCTCACAGCTGCACTCCATGCGTCAAAGTTAATTTGATCGTTGTATATCCACACAAGAATAGATTGATAACTAGTGCCACCGGTACCCATTTGAACGACGTAATCATGGGTAGCTCCACCACTTTTCGATTTTCTATAAAGCCACATAGCCAATGAAAATTGAACATCGCCAGTACCTAAACCGTGATCACTCGTAGTGACGTTACTCGTATACGCACCACTGAAATCGAACGCTTTTATTTGACCATTATCGAAGGTTGCATTCATTTCAGCGTCCCTGTTATTAGATGTCTCATCTTGAACGGTCACACTTCCACTCACAAAGTTTTTCGCATCGTAATAAACATTTAAACCGTCAGTCGTCGGTGTATTCATTTCAGTTTTAAAATTTACGTTTGTTCCATGCGTTTCCGGATCATATTCGGGAGTACCTAAGAACTCGAGATTACTTATGGACGCGTGGGTGTGACTCCCGGCATGCAAAGATTTTATGATTAATCCGACGTGTTGATAGTACTTATTCGTTTGGAAAAAGAATTCCACTGGAATATATTCTTCATAATCGGGTGTTGACGTAGATGGATTCGTACCAAATCGATAACCAGTGAGAGTCGTAGACGCGATGACATTCCAGGATGACCCACCATCGCTGCCTATTACTACAACATCTTTCGGGGCTGCTCCGGCACTGTAGGTACTTCTTAAACCTCGAGGAAATACACGAATTCCATGTAATTGCACCTTTTCGTTCGTAGGTAATTCAAGTGTTACCCATTCCCCCAAATGACCCGTAATGAGTTCTGAAGAACCATCGTATGTACCATCCGAATTCCAGTAACCCGTGGAATCTTCAGAATGCCAATACGTACTCGCCTCTCCATCAAACATTTTCCATGCTTCGAGACCCGCACTATTTGTATAAACAGTACTCCTTCCCGCCACATACCCACCACTTGAATTAGAAGTCAAAGCCACCCTCGGGTACTTAATAAGCTTTTTGGACCTACTAAACTCTGTAACCACATTGGAGTTGAGTTTGATCGCTGCCGTATTGGCCGTGTGGAGCATGTTAATATTCTTGGTTTCTACATTCCCACCCACAGTCAAATTAGAAGAAACGTATGCGTTCCCCTCCACGTGTAATGTCGCATCGGGGAGAATCGCACCGATCCCCACTTTACCAGCACTCGTGATACGCATTTTATCGACATCGTTCACTGCAAACCGAATATGCTTATTCGCGGGTGTGTTAATAGACGTTTCTCCAGTCGCCGCTTGTTTAAGCGCATACTGTGCTGTGCTGTTCCGCTCAAGATGGGCAAAAGATGCTTGATCACTGGCACCCGTGATGTAGCCCACGGCCGCTCTTCCGAAATAAGAGGTCGTATCCGTATCATGACCAGCACTCACGTTTCCTGTGGCCACAATATTACTCGAGGCGACGAGGGATGTTATCGCATTTGAAAATTGTACCGTATTTGAAGTGACGTTCCCTAGGTTCGTCACCGCTTGAAGTGAGTGTGAGGAAGCGGCGGAAATTGTGTTGATATTCAGTGTACCACCTACGGAGAGGTTATTTTGGGTTATAACATTACCGAGGACATTTACGGTGAGTTCTTTTGTGAGATCGTTCGTGACCGTTAATGTATCGAGTGGATCGGCTGTGTACCCGAACGTGAGTTGATCCGCGAACCCACCCCCCGCTCCGTGGTGAATGATCGCGATGTTTCCGTTAGCGTTGGATGGATCGTTTTGCATGATGATACCCTTATCAGTCGTCGATGACGCATTATTATTGGCGATCCCTATGATCGCATCGTTTATTAATTTTGTTTCGGATTCAATAATAAACTTTTCGCCGCGCATAAATATATTTCCCGTCACGTCAAGGTTAGACGTTATCACGGTCGCATCACCCGTCATAGTTATAAACGAATCCTTTAAGAATTTATCGGATGCGACATATGGAACGGTTCCCGCGGATAAACCGACGACTTTAATATCACCCCCGACCTCTATGTTCGCTGTCGTCACGAGACCTGTCGTCACATTCGAAAATCGTACGACATTTGTGGTGACATTTCCATTATCCGTAACACCTTGAAGATCCGTCACGATACCGGATAGTTTACTTCCGTCACCTTCGAAATAGGAGGCTACGACATTTCCATTAACCGTTAAAACGTTTGCATCCGTATCCCTAACGTATAGGTTTCCACCCACCTGTAAAGTATTACTCGTGAGTGTGTGGACATTACCTATACCAACATTACTCGCTATGTACACGTCACTATTTACCCCATCGGACCATTGACTCAGAGTTCCAATGATCGCACCCGAAGGAATATCGGTTAAGTGTGACCCACTTCCAATAAACTTAAGTGCGTGGACATTTCCCGTAGCGACAATACCCGTCGTCGCATTTGTAATTTCAATGGTATTCGAGGAAACATTTCCCTTTCGCGTGACGTTTTCAATGTTAAGGACAGTCGCATCTGCCTCGAGTTCGCTCGTGACGTAAATATTACCACCTGTTATGAGTAAATTTTGTGCCTCAAGATTCGACGTTCTGAGCGTCGCGTTCGTGATGTCGAGAAACCCACTTGGTGAGTTAATCGGCATTTCGTCTACTATGTGTTGAGGTTTTTTTAAACGAAAAAGTCCGGAGGACGGGACAAGTGCTTCGCACTTGGAACTCTTTTTCTTGCAAAGTGGGAGGCACTTTGGAGGAAAGTTTTAGGCATTTTCGAGGGCATCGAGTCGTGTGAGAACTGATGCGAGTTGCGTTTCAAGTGTAGTAACCTTCTCTTTTTCGGCTTGGAGCTGGCGATCCACTTCTTGTAGAGCGGCTGTGGCGACCGTCCAGATAGCATCTTTCTTGAGAAACACGAAATCGTCGACCTCTCGCCCAAACACGTACAAACTATTTCCCTCGCCTATCGTTCCATCTTCATTGAAAGAACACGTCCAACCCGATAAATCTTCTTCGACCCGAACACTGTGTGCGTCTATGATAGCAGCGACCTTGATTTTATGCTCTGCGTGATTTTGATCGTGAACTCGTAGTTTTTTACCAATTTCTAAATTTGACGTATCGAAGTTCGTGAATGTGAGCACGGTAGATTCAGAGACGGTAGCTACTTCGGTGATATCCGGTATAAATTCTGTTCTGAACTGCGTAGAGTGTGGAAGTGTTTCTCGAACCTCTTGTGCTATAAAACCCCACACAGGATCCGAAGTTTTTCCATGCGTGTCTATGTATTTATATTGTTTTGGTTGTAATTGTCTGAGAATCTGTAGAGCTGCCCCGTCGTCGATATCCACGATATCTTTCTTAATACGCCGATCGGATGCACCGAAAGTTCCGTTTATAGATAAAAAGAAACCATGACACATTATATCGTCATCTGCAAAAATACCAACATTATTGTGATTATTGGTCCAGGTTCGGAGGTCGTAGTCGTGTCTAAACCCCCGATGAATGGTTGCACCTGTGTTTGTCCCACCGTATCCGCTCACGTGTAATGGACAATCCGGGGTGGTGTTTCGAATGCCGACACACCCATTATACGTAATTCGCATACGTTCAGTCGCTTGGTTACTGCCGGTGTTAGATGATCTCCCACCGAATACCAAATCTCCATATGTACTACCCGAATTTACTCTCTCACGATATCCGATATAAGAAGGGGGGACATTTGTTGCAGAAGTGTTATATCCGAACCCAATCCTCCACTCCTTTTCTACCCCATGTTCCGCTCGTCCGAGTAATAAGTAATAGTCACTGGCTGTCATATTACCAGATTTCGCGCGGCCCCCACTGGGCGCCGTATCACTTCCGAGATGTAACATAGAATACGGATTCGTAGTATCGATACCGACGTTACCATTCTCTAGAATCTTAAGCCCAGATGTAGTACCGGCTTGGACATGTGGAGCAATAATAAATCCTTTAGTCTCATTACTCGCGGTAGTAGCATCCGTACTAAAAAATATACCCATATCACCACTCTCCGAGATGTTATTATACCCATTATCGAATACATCAGGTGATATAATCATATATGCACCATCATCGTTATATCTTAATCGAAGCCCACTCACTTGTGAAGTAACTTTTATATCTAATGGATGCGCTGGATTCGTCGTCCCCACCCCGACCCTATTATTTGTGGTATCCACGTGGAAGGTGGGTGTATCCACTGTGACATCCCCACTGAAGGTTGCTCCTCCAAACGTTGTGGGGACTGGAGTGGGATCCTCTAGAGTCGACCTGCA
>JGI24917J38488_100891_pt1 | contig 41198 bp, 35 predicted proteins | sample LinPfosmplate5_FD_38488 | JGI IMG/M metagenome (IMG submission 38488)
CGAGCTCGGTACCCGGGGATCCCACGCGAGCTTTTGGGAACTTTTAACTCGTCACTATTGATAACCACTTTTTTTCCTCCATCTAAAAACATTACATTATCCACCCCTTGAATCGAATCGTCCATACCTGCGACTTTATTTGATATTTCAGGTAAATAAGCGTACAATGTAATTAGTAATATCTCCAATACTATAAATAAATAGATGGAATAAGGTGTTAGTTGAAATTGAGCTACAATATATTCCCACGCATCTAATATCACACATGGAACATAAAATAGCAATTGTGCAATAAATCCAGGCCACCCCTTTAAACGAACCATATAATCAATTAAAATTTGATAAGTAATCGCTAGACCTATTATTGTAATCAACGTCATGAATAAATAATTCGACAGTAGAGAAAAATTCAAGATTGAATCAGTTGTTGTAGCATAGTAATATACACCGCAAGTGATTAATATGATTATTCCTACTATTTTCATAAACATCTTACCTGTGTCTTCATTTTGTCCAATGTTTAATATTAGTCCAAATAATAAAATAATTGGAAGAGTATAGACAAAAAAATATTTTTGTATGTTGTAATCGGCCGTGCCGGGTGAAAGAACGATTCGTAATACGGTTATGCACGAAAATAATAGAATGCCGCTCAATATTACCAATTTCAATAATGATTTTCTCATATCTATACCTTCCTGACCACTTTTCGTTAACTTTCTTATCCAGTCACCCATTACACCATATGATACATTTGGTTTGGTATTTTTACTCATAATAGTATATATTATTATTATAAATTACTATGGAAGGGCGAATCAATATATAGAAAAGGTTGAAAGAGTAGTATTTAATTTTGTTAATAATTTGATTTTTTCGTAATTATATGGGCGAATCGACTTTATACACTCGGCGTACGTTTTCCATTCTAATTTGCTTACTTCCGATTCTTCATATGGATATTGCACTAAACTATCTTTATAACCCATAGACATAATATAATATTTGTGCTTGTATGACTTGTAATTCGACCCCGTGAAACTTTCTTCGTAGGGTATTAAGTTTTGTACATTGTGTAACATTTTTTCCGAATACCCTGTTTCTTCGTAAAATTCTCGTATCGCACAATCATAGTCAGATTCTTGGTGATTCCGACGACCCTTGGGAAACCCCCACTCAGGTTCATTCCAGTTTTCATTTTCATTGCTTTGTTTTATCAAATCGTCCAACGTATAATAATCGTTGTTTATCTTGATTCCTGACCGTAACATAGAGAATTTTTCAAATGAACTACTTTCTTCATTCTTGTATTGCGCGGACAATGTATTTTCACCCCAGACTGTATTCCACAATGTTTCAAATTTCTCTGTAGCTAGCCTTGACTTTTCATCTATAGTCATCTGATTTAGCATATTTATTATATATTGGCGATTCATTACCGAATACTTGCCTCTCATAAAATCTATGTGTCCCAGTGTATCTTTACGCCTTATTAATAAATACTCTATTATGTTATCATTATTTCTTCGAAATGCAATTATACCATTACTAGTTATTGGTAGTTTACAATGATGGTATAAGTGTCCAGATTTTCCGCAATTATTGCAATAATAATCATTTTTCTGCATTTCTACGCTTATTCTATCTTATTATATTCGCAATTGTTTATATACTTTATTCGATTCGTATGGAAGAACAACACAAAGATTATATCAAACGAACTGCGATTCCTACTACGTTTACAATGTTAGATTCTGAAAAGTTCGCACCTGAGGTTTGGGGTCCACATTATTGGTTTTTTCTACAAACTATTGCTCATACGTATCCATTGACCCCGAATGCTGTAACCAAACGTAAATATTACGACCTTATTCAAAACTTCCCTCTGTTTATTCCAAATCCTGAGATTGGAGACAACTTTATCGCTTTGCTTGACCGATATCCAATTACTCCGTATTTAGATAATCGCGATTCCTTTATACGCTGGATACATTTTATTCATAATCGCATTAATCGTATTCTTGGAAAAGAAGAGATAACCCTATTTGAAGCACTCGACGATTATAAAGCACTGTATCGACCCAAACAGGTGAAATTATCTGAACGCTTTCATTTACGTAAAGAATATGTTATCGCCTTTTTTACAGTGCTATGTTTCATTTTTATAATACTTATTTATTAAAAATCTTTGTATCATGCTATTTTATACCATTTATATAAAATACCATGCGTATAGAATTATGGTTAATTGTAATAACAGGCGCGATTTTATTTCATATGCATACTGACGGTAAATACACCAAAAATATCATGATGTATAAAAAACAGTTTCAAATGGGTGGAGTGGTATTCGGTGCATTTATTTTGTATATTCTACTGAAGAAAAATCCGGCGAACGCACAAAACATCTTAGTAACTTCGAACGAATATTTAAAATACTTACCTGTTGATAAAAATACAAGTTCTATTTTGTCTCCTATACTCGACTTTACATCAAAAAACTCCTTTCGTAATGGAGGCGGGGAACATGAAGTTGTTCAAGTTCCCAATCAACAAACCAGATATGCCGAGCGCATGATGCATTCGGGGAAAAAAGGGACAAAAAGGTCGGTTAGTGAAACTAAAAAGAAGTTCGTCGCATCAAGACAGAATTGGAAATGTGGAGAATGTAATGACCAGTTAAACGCATGGTTTGAAGTGGACCATAAAGTTCGTTTAGAATATGGAGGGAGTAATCATGTAGATAATTTAGTCGCTTTGTGTCGCGAATGTCACGGTAAAAAAACCACGATTGAGAATTTATAAAATGTAAAATAACTGCCGGTAAAATAAATGAATCGAAATATACACGTAATGTATATACGTGTATATTTTATATGAGTCAATTAAATATAAATTCTTCAGATACCAATAGAAAAACTATTAAAATTCGTAAACCTACTGCAAATAAACCCTTTATTGAAACTGCAAAAAGCCCTGAGATTCCGCCAGAAGATACGATTAAATTACAGAACATACCGAGCACTAAGAATGATGTTACACGGGAATCGGAACCTAGCACTAATACAAATGAGCATCGTCGCAAAATGGAACGAATTGAGTTTAAAGGTGACCATGGTGTAGACCACGACTTTTTATATCCCACATTAAATGACCCTGCGTTTTCTGCGAAAATTGCTAGTCATACCGAATTTAATGATACACAATATGATGGCGAAATTCGAGATATTCAAGCCTATGCCGATAAAATGTGTAAGGCTGAATTCGAACTATTACCACATCAATTGTTTGTTAAGAATTTTTTATCGTTTCAGACACCATATAACAGTCTTTTATTGTATCATGGATTGGGTAGTGGTAAAACATGTAGTTCCATTGGTATTGCCGAAGAAATGCGTTCTTATATGAAACAGGTTGGGGTGAAACAGCGTATTATTGTTGTTGCTGCACCGAACGTTCAAAATAATTTTAAACTGCAACTGTTTGATGAACGCAGATTAACGGAAGTTGACGGTATTTGGAATATTGATTCGTGTATTGGTAATTCATTAGTAAAAGAAGTAAATCCGACTAGTTTAAAGGGTCTTTCGAAAGAAAAGGTTATTTCGCAAATTAAAACAATTATAAACCAATACTATGTTTTCATGGGTTACGTCGAACTTGCTAATTTTATACGTAAAAAAATATCTGTCCCTGCCGGTGCGGACTTTTCTCCCGAAGAAACGCGTAAACAAGAAATCGCCAGTATGCGCAAATTTTTTAACAATCGTATGATTATCATTGACGAAGTTCATAATATTCGCATGACGAAAGATAATACAGACGGCAAAACAGCTCAATATCTTTTAAAATTAGCAAAAAATTGCAATAACATGCGTTTATTATTGTTATCCGCGACACCTATGTATAACTCATATTCCGAAATCATTTGGTTAGTGAATTTAATGAATGCAAACGATAAACGTGGACTTATTACGTCTGATGAAATTTTTACACCTGATGGCAATTTTAAAGAACAACAGGTCGATTCGGACGGGAATGTAACCGAAGACGGAGGTCGCGAATTATTACATCGCAAATTAATCGGATATGTTTCCTATGTTCGGGGTGAAAATCCGTATACATTTCCATATCGTATTTATCCTGATACATTTGCGAAAGAACGGACTTTCAGAGATACACCCGATGCTATCGGTAGCCTCGTAAATGCAGGTAAAGCACTCGCAGGAAATAGCGTAAAACAGGTTGCCTTACCAACTATCCAGCTAAATGGGCGCAAGATAGACAAACCAATGAAACACCTGCCTGTTTATATTAATGAATTAGAAGATTACCAAGAACGAGCATATAAGTTGATCATTAACGGTATTCGTAAGGATATTGAAATGAAGCAGCACAGTATATCATTTGATGAATTGGATAAATTCGGATTTAGAAAATTACAAACTCCAATTGAAGCGCTCAATATGGTGTATCCTAGTCCAAATCTAGATATACATATCGAAAATGGGGAAATTCAGATAGACAACTCTTCTGTTAGCATTGAAGATGTTGAAAATAAAGACCCACGTGCGACTATGGTTGGTAAACGTGGAATGAATTCGACAATGACTTTTAAAGATGAGTCTACTAGTAAAATTCCTATGAAATCAAATTTTGATTATCGACCTGAAATTTTATCAAAATATGGTCGGATATTCAGCCCCTCTGAAATTTCAAAATATAGTGCAAAAATAGCTCGTATTTGTGAAATTATTCGTCATTCAACCGGAATCGTTATGATATATTCACAATATATTGACGGGGGTATTGTCCCCATGTCTCTCGCATTGGAAGAAATGGGATTTGCACGACAAGGGAGTTCACCAAATACGAAATCTTTATTCGGTCAATCTCCAGCAGTTCCCTTGGACGCTACTACCATGAAACCACGTAACGAGGTCACTAGCAACTTCCAGCAGGCAAAATATATTATGATTACCGGTGATAAAGCATATTCCCCAAATAACGCTAATGATATGAAAATAATCACAAACTCAAACAATAAAAACGGAGAGAAGGTAAAAGTTGTATTAATTTCCAAGGCTGGGTCGGAAGGGCTCGATTTTAAATGTATTCGACAACTTCATGTATTAGAGCCTTGGTATAATATGAATCGTATTGAACAAGTTATCGGCAGAGGTGTTCGAAATTTAAGTCATTGTTTATTACCATTCCAATTAAGAAATGTAGAAATATATATGCATGGGACTATTATGAAAAATTATCCCGACGAAGAACCAGTTGATATTTACGTTTATCGTTTAGCACAGAAAAAGGCCGAATTAATTGGACAAGTTACGCGAATTATAAAAGAAACTGCTGTCGATTGCGTTCTTAATCTAAAACAAAATAACTTTACGGTCGATAAATTGGTAGCAAATGCAGCGAATACAGACATCACACTTCAACTTTCAACCGACAAACGTGAAATAGAGTATCGTATTGGAGACCGACCATACACGGATATATGTGACTATATGGAGGATTGTTCCTTCAAATGTAATGTTGGGAAAGAAATAAAACGCGATATTGTCCAAGATTCATATTCAATTCAATTCGCACAATCAAATAACGACCGGATTATGCGACGTATTCGACAATTATATCGCGATAACGCAAAGGGCGAACCCTTTTATACATTGAAAGAATTAATTGATAAAATTAATGTTACCAAACAATATCCAGTTACACATATTTATTCAGCCTTGTCTTCTTTTGTAAACAATAAAACAGAATATTTGTTCGATAGATACGGACGCCGTGGAAATCTGGTAAACAAAAAGGAGATTTATGCATTTCAACCGGTGGAAATAAATGATGAACATATTACCGTGTTTGAACGCAGCACTCCTGTCGATTATAAAAACAGTAAGGTTTCTTTGAGTATTCCTAACGAATTTGAACCAAGCAATGCTTCCGTTATTGAGAACACACAAGATGTTACAGGTGTGAAGTCTACATCTCAAGATATTATTGATACTATTGTTCGAAATGTTAGCGACGCATCTAAATTGGTAAAAATAACACAAGGAGAACAAAATTGGTATAAACATGCGAGTCGCGTAGTAAATCATTTACAAACATTGCATAATATTGGATTTGGTGAATACGTTGATTTTATTATTCAACATAATATTGATATGCTTATGCCCGAAGATAAGTTGACCCTGATTTCCCATTTTTACTCTAAAATACGCATTGATTCTGAACTATCCGAAACTGAACAAGCGATTAAACGCTATTTAGATTCAAAAATGGTTTCTCATCGTAATAAAACGCTATTTTTACTTGCCGATAAAACTACATGGAATTTATATAAACAATCCGACGAAGACCGAAATCAATGGATTGACGCTGAACCTGAAGATGTTCGTATTTTCAAAGAAGCAGGAGTTTTATCTCAACAATTCCAAATAAATTCTTCCGAATATTCCAAGAATGTTGGATTTATAGACATGTTCCGCAATGGTAAAGAAATGGTGTTTCGTATTAAAGATATTACTCGAATGCAAAACAGCACTGGTACACGATTAGCTGCACATACCCCCACAAAAGGGGATATTGTTAAACATCTGAATGGAATTGTAGGAAACTCCATGTATAATTCATCAAATACCAAGGAGATTATGCAACTTGGACTTTGTGTTATTGTAGAAATGATATTACGTCATCGAACGTTGACCAAGATGGGAGAACAAACGTGGTTTTTTAATCCCGAAGAAGCTGAATATAACAATATCGCCAAATTTCGTAAAACGTAACTTTTGGTGTTTTTAAATTTATGTGAATAGTACATATTAAATGAATATCCAAACATTTATTGAAGGATTCGGCTATAATCCCGAGTTTACTCGATTGTTATCTGCAATTGAGAAAAGCGGCATTGAAATCGAATGTTTAGTTGACCGTATCGCATTTGATAATAATAATGGACAAATGGAAGACGGGACGCAAAATACTTCCGGTGACGACCAGAAAAAACTTGATGTATTGACCAATGATATTATGGTTGAGAATTTGACCCAATCATGTGCGTGTTCAATACTATTATCCGAAGAAGATGAGAATGAGTCTATTGTTGACGCAAGTCATAGTGGTAATTATATTGTCGCATTCGACCCTCTAGACGGTTCTTCCAATATAGATTGCAATTGCGGTGTTGGAACCATTTTTTCGATTACCTTGGACAATGATAAAACAGAATCTGTTGAAAATCGCATATTACGCAATGGCAACGGAATTGAATGTTCGGGATATATATTATATGGTGGGTCTACTGAATTGGTAATTGCGTTCAAAGGAAAGGGTGTTCATCGTTTTGTTCTCGATAAACAAGAAATTTGTTTTATTTACATGGGTGCCTTGGACATTACTGATAAACAAAAGATGATCTACAGTATAAATGAATCAAACTGCAATCGCTGGGACAAAGACATCGCACAGTATATTACAGAATATCGTGTAAAAGAGTCGAAATATACACAACGTTGGATTGGTTCCATGGTTTCCGACATTCATCGCACTCTGTTATACGGTGGTATGTTTTGCTATCCGTGGGATGAGAAAAATGTAAATGGTAAACTTCGCATATTATATGAATGCTTTCCCATGGCGATGATTGTAGAGGAAGCCGGAGGAAAGGCAATTATTGCGAATATGAGTAAAGAACGCGTCTTGGACATTGTTCCTTCTCATATTCACCAGCGAACACCTGTATTACTTGGTTCCGTAGAAGAAATCGAAAAATACGAAAAAATACTCGATAATATTATTAATAATCCTCCGAATGGTAATGGTAAATGGATATTTGACCGGAGCAATGGTATCGGTAGTTAATATAATATTCAAATAATACTAATGGGTGCGACGTTTTTTTCTTGGAGTAAATTCTTCTTCAAAATCCGATGGGTCCGTTTCGCGGATAAGTGATTCCACTACATTTAGTTTATCACGTATTTCATTCAATTCAAAGAATACCAGTTTACATTGAATTGAATTAATTGTGAGTTGTAACTCTGTAAATTCTAGGTCAAATGAGTCCATATTATGATTCGTGTTGGGTTGTTATAATTTGATGATATGGTTCTCTAATTATCAATTTTATCGTTTATTACAAAATTGATTATATAAACAATATAAAATCTGCGGTATATTATATTGTTAACTAGCAAATGTCCACCACTATCATTAAACGACCTGTGAAAAAAACAACAAAAACAAAGGGGTGTCCTGATGAAATATATGCTCCTTATATAAAATCTATTTTGGATAAGAAAGTTTGTTTGTCTATTACTGAAATTGGAAAAAATGTGAAACAGAATTTAGAACAAAAGATACAGGCTGAAATTACAGGGAAGTGTATTAATGAAGGATATATCAAACCCGGAACTATCTCTATTCGACAATATTCGTGTGGAAATGTAAACTCGGATTTCGTTGAATTTAATGTAATATTTGAATGTATGGCGTGTTTACCAGTTGAAGGAATGTGTGTTGAATGTATATGTAAAACCATCACTAAGGCGGGGATACATGCACAAGTGATTGATAATGATGGTAATATGCCCATTACGATGTTTATCGCACGTGACCATCATCACTTAGATAAACGTTTTAGTGAAATTCATGAAGGCGATAAAATTATATCCAAAGTTATTGGTGTTCGATTTGAATTACATGATAAATTTATATGCACCATTGGAAATCTAAAGTAATTGTGTGTGAATCAAAAATCCGTGTATATTTCGTTTTTTGTTTTTGATATTATATCCAACGATATAATATAAAATGCCTACGCTAACTACACCGACATATACTGACCTTGGAAATACCGGACCAACTGGACCACAGGGTTCACAGGGAGTAAAGGGGGAGAAAGGTGATACAGGTAAACGCGGTGTTGCTGGTCCAAGTGGACCTCTAGGTCCCATCGGTCTCACCCCTATACTTGATATATCTTCGAATACTGGAGCAGCGGGAACTTCTGCAATTGTAACACAAACAGGGACTGCCGCAAATGTAAACCTGCTATTTACAATTCCAAAAGGCGATAAAGGTGACCTCGGCACTATAGAGGCAAACTACTATCTTACACCCGGACAACCTATGTTTACTTTAGACCCAACTAACGGCAACACTTTTATTAATGGAACGTTAGATGTTTCGGGTAACAGCACATTTGATAAAAATTTAACTATTAATGGAATATTAAAAGCAGGCGCTTTAGTAGTCGATTCGTCGGAAATTGCGACTACCGACCCCGTTCTTCAATTAGGTTCAAATAATATAGACGACGATTTAAATAGAGGCATTTCCTTTAAATATTTTGAAGATTCTTCGAAAACCGGCTTTTTTGGATATGACCAAGCGGATAATACATTTGTTTTCAGACCGGTGGCGTCTGATGCTGTAAAGACCGCCCAGTTTACAGGTGATTACGGAACCGCGAAATTCGGGAGAGTAGTTGTTGGAAATGGAACCGTCGAAGGTATCGTTGAATCAAATGGGAGTACACCCCTTGTTTTACAAGCGGACGGGAACAAGGCACAAATTACAATTAATGATGGAACCAATGGAGTCATTAATATAGAGGCACCGGGAACAGGTCAAGTTTTATTGTCTTCGGCTAATACCGCGATTCCAGGTATTTTATTGAATTCTAGCACGGTTCGGGTAGGTAAATCAAATACAAACGCTGCAATAACCACTTCCGGAACAAGTGATTTAACATTACATACAAATAACAACACAAATTCTGGTAATATTACAATCGCCGATGGAGCTAACGGCAATATTTCTTTAACGCCAAATGGTTCGGGAAGTGTTGTAACCAAATCAATCAATAATAGTTCTGGTGGAATAACTAATGCTGGTTCTATTTCCGGTGCTTCAACTGTTACCGCAAGCACTTCCATCGGAGTTACCAATGGCCCTTCTCTTACCACGACCGGAATTTCAAACGCTGAAGTCATCGCCGGCGCTACTTCTATTGATGGAACTGGTGATTTAACCATGGGAACAATTACTATGACCGGCTTTACTGTAGATGCTGATGGTGATGTTGCAACCAAATCAATCAATAATAATTCTGGTGGAATAACTAATGCTGGTTCTATTTCCGGTGCTTCAACTGTTACAGCAAATGCATTGATTACTGGTGGAAGTGCTTCGTTCGGAACTTCTACACCTGCTGCTGTTTCCACATCTGGAGCAGTTACTATAAATAATATTACTCAGTCTAGTGTTTATACTGATGGTGCTTTAATAGTAGATGGTGGTGTTGGTATTGCTAAAGATTTACGTGTTAATGGAACTATACATGGAAGTATTAGCGGTTCAATTTCAGGTGCAGCATCTAAGGTTACATTACCAAAACCCATCCCTAATTCTGATGCTCATTTTTATCCAACATTTGCTGCAGGTGATAATGGGAATTACGAATTATATGCTGATGCTAACGGAACTGGATTAGTTTATATTCCTGACAATAAAACGTTAATAACAGACACATTTGTAGGCGCATTAAATGGAACTGCTTCTTCTGCTAGTACTGCAGCTGCATTAACTGGTTCTCAAGCGTCAGCAATTACTGCTAATACAGCCAAGGTTGGTTACACCGATGCGTTAGTTGCAGCAAATACAGCGGTTACTGCTAATACAGCTAAAACAGGTATCACTGCAGGTCAAGCGTCAGCAATTACTGCTAATACAGCCAAGACAAGTTTTCCTGGTTTCGGAACAACAGCAGGAACTGCATTACAAGGTAACACGTCTTTACTTCAGCTCGGAACAACATCGTCAACTGCTTTAGCTGGTGATACTACTGTTATCACTGCAGGTCAAGCGTCAGCAATTACTGCTAATACAGCCAAGACAAGTTTTCCTGGTTTCGGAACAACATCAGGAACTGCATTAGAAGGTAATGGAACAGCTAGCTATATTAGTATACCTAACGGGTCACCACTTTCTAGCGCTGCAGGAACTCCAGGTGAAATGCAATATGACTCTGTTTATTTATACGTATGTATTGCAAGCGGTGATTGGAGAAGAGCATCTCTTACAGTAGGATATTAAATATCAACTCAAAACAAAACAATATAAACGATTTTTTCTATTTTCTAATAATACATGGATTCTACACAACAACTAGAAAGTTTAAAGGCTCAAATTGAGAAAATGCCCAAAACACATCAACTTGAAATTCTCAAAATATTGAATTCCAGTCCCGATGTAAAACTCAATGAAAACAAAAGTGGTGTTTACATAAATCTTTCGTTCCTACCAAAGGACGTTATCCCAAAAATACAAGACTATCTCGTCTATGTAAAAGACCAAGAAAACGCTCTTCGCAGTATTGAATCACAGAAACAAGACTACGTCAAGACCTATTTCGAAAATGACGAGGAATATCCCGTCTCAACAGCTATGTAATATGTAAAATGAGTTAAAGAATATTTTCTATATATACATAACATGGCTTGCACATTGCTCAATCAAATTTTTTATAACCATAAGAAATTTGATACTCCTGAAGATATACACGCATGGGAACCTTACATGCTCAATGAAACCTATATTCAACAATATGTTCCAAAAATAATTATGAATGAACCTGAAATAGAAATCGAAAATATTCAAACTACCCCACCTACACATATTATTGAGAATATAAGACCGATTATGAAATCCGTATTGTTTTCTCCTCGAAAAGAAGATACTCTGTTTTGGTCAATCTATGTTCTCCATCACGGAGAAGCTGAATATACAATGATTGGTGGGAAATATAAAAACGCCGAATTACAAGAAAAACAAAATGTATTGGCGTATATTCAAAAAAGCCGCAATCTGATTAAAAGTTGTGCACATACGAATGGAGTCAAACTATCCAATGTTCGCATACAAGAAACTGCCGCCGAAATGATGATTAACAAAAAGACATCGTGGTATGCATTTCACGTTATGTGTATGTATTATAAAATCAACGCAATCATTGTGCAAGACGAACTCTATATGAAATTCACAGTTGACCCCGAACATAAAACATATATGTTTGAGCGTAACCAAGACGGACACATTTCCGTCGATGTTGTTCCCATGCACAGTGAACGTGTAGCTGAAATTGAAAATAATCTCTTACATGTTGACCCATTTCTTCCCAAATTACTGAAAGGTGTATCTACATACAAAATCCCCGAATTAGAAGAAATGGGTAGAAAGTTGCGCGTTGCACCCGATGCATCGAAACCAAAAAAAAATGATTGGTATGACGTGATTATTAACAAATTGGTAAATATGCTAATACAAAATTGATAATAAATGATGGAAAATAATATATGAATAAGATATACTATTTATATATTATGAATGAAACGTTGGATAACGAGTCTATAGAAAGACCCGATTCGCCAATCGATCCTCCGCCTCCACATGATTATCGCCCCCCTTCACCTGATTATCCTCCGCCAGTGTCTACTTCACCTATTGAACCTCCGCCGAAATCAACCTCACCGGTAGATTCGCCACCTGAACATATGGTGAAAAAGGATACACGCCCGGTGAATTCTAAGTCTGACTTTGAAGCCATGGTGGAATTTTATTTAGCCGATAATCCATACCTAAAAAAACGCGGAGGTGGTGTAAGTGAACTGGAGATTAAATTTGGTACGAATACAGAAGTTGCTCGACCATTGTCCAAAATCGATTATGATAATGTAGTAAAGCAATTTTACGGAGCCGGATTCACAACAGGTCAACCTGATGGAGTAAATTACTTGCGCATTAACATTGAAGATTATATGGATAAAAAAACAGGATTCTACAAAATGGGCAATGTTCGTGCTGAAATTGTAGGTCTGGACCTTATTCAAGAATATTGCCGAACAAATAATCTGCAAAAACTCATCGACCTTCCCTCTACCTCTTCTGCAGTAGCCGATAAAATTAAATTCACAAGAAAGGCTCCCCCGTATATAGGCGATACTCGCGAAACGAGTAAACCACTTCAATCCGTTGAATTTCCTGACCACAATTTTCGCGTATCTTATCAATATGAAACCGATTATTCTACACGGTCAGATACCGCATCAAAGATGTTGTCGAAATGGGTTGATACAAAGAAAAACTTCCGTTATATTAATCGTGTTCGATTATCACACCCCGAATATCCTATATTCGTAGATATAAGTATTATAAAAAGTTCAGCGAAAAAAAACAAAAAGGTTTTCATTCCTCAATATACAGTTCAAGAAGCACGTCTATTTACCAACGAAGAATCATATGAAGTTGAATTAGAGATAGATAATTCCCGTGTTGGTATTGGAACAAATTATAAAACAACGGCACAATTAATGAATGCTATTCGTAAATGCACTCGTATTGTGTTAAGTGGACTACAAGGAACCAGTTATCCGATAGCATACAGCGAATGTAAAAAAATTCTTTCACAGTATATTCAGACTACTCGCGGAGAAGAATACGCGAAGGAATATATCGCAAATTTATTCAGTGTAAAAGATTATATCCGTGAAAGGGCAAAAAGAAGTTTAAACAAACATTTCATTGGTCCAAGTTCGTATACCCTGCAATTAAGTAATATTGCTGAAATTCCCGAAGACGGAGAACGTTTAATCACCGATCCAAATATTCGCGAAAATTATACTGTGACGGATAAAGCCGACGGAGACCGAAAAATGTTATATATTGCTACAAATGGACATATGTATATGATTGATACAAATATGAGTGTAATCTTTACTGGTATCATTACCCGAGATAAAGAATTGTATGATACCATAATGGACGGTGAACATATCAAATATGATAAACTGGGCAAATTTGTAAACTTATATGCAGCATTTGATATCTATATTCTCAACGGTAAAAATGTTCGCGAACTCGATTTTGTTCCTATGAATGATGTCGACCTTCCTGCAAACTTTCGATTACCCCTATTACAAGATGTAATGCGAAAATTAAAGCCAATCTCCATATTAGATAAGGATTCGGGTAATAGTGACCCACATAAAAAACATGTTCCCAAAGATGGTGTTGCCCAACATTCATGTTGGTTAACGGTGAAGTGTAAAGACTTTTATTCAACGCGAGATGGTTCTATTTTCCAACAATGTTCAACAATATTATCAATGGTGAACGACGGTTCTTATGAATATAATACCGATGGACTCATATTCACACCTACATCGACAGGGGTGGGAGGTGAGCGTTCCGGACATGCTGGACCTATGAGTAAATACACATGGGCAAAATCGTTTAAATGGAAGCCTCCTGAATTTAATACGATTGATTTTAATGTCTCGATTAAGAAGGATAAAACGGGCAAGGACGAAATCCATAATGTATTTCAAGATGGATTGAATATGGCGACCTCAACCAATATTACTCAGTATAAAACATTGGTTTTGCGCAGTGGATTTAATAAAAAGACTCATGGTTATATTAATCCTATGTTAAATGTTATTAATGACCAGCTTCCCACACCAGGTAATAAAGATGATGAACGTGAATATAAACCGGTTCCATTTCAACCAATCGACCCATACGACCCAAATGCATCATTATGTAACGTAAAGTTGACTCAAAATGGCTCGGGTAAAATGGTCATGATGACGGAAGAAAATGAATATTTTGAAGACGATATGATTGTTGAATTTAGCTATGACCTTACCAAAAGTGGTCCATGGAAATGGGTTCCATTACGCGTTCGTTATGATAAAACGAATGAACTTCGTTCAGGTGGAACAAATTATGGAAATCCATATCATGTCGCAAGCAGTAATTGGAAATCAATTCATAATCCCATTACGCATAAAATGATTACCACCGGAGAAGATATTCCGACATATATCGGAGAAGAAGTTTATTATAATCGAAAGGGCAACCAAAATAATACGCCTTCTCTTCGTAAATTTCATAATTATATTAAACGTAAACTGATTGGTGGTGTAAGTAATCGCGGAGACACTCTTATCGATTATGCTGTGGGTATGGGTGGTGACTTAGCAAAATGGACGTCCGCAAAATTGGGTTTTGTATTTGGAATTGATTTATTTCCCGATAATATTGAAAATCAACTTAATGGTGCATGTGCTCGATATCTGAACGACCGTGGACAATTTGTAAATACCCCCGATGCGCTATTCGCAGTTGGTAATAGTAAATTACTAATTCGTAGTGGTAAAGCGGCAACAAGTGAACGCGATAAGCAAGTAACAAATGCTATATTTGGACAGGGTCCGAAGGATAAGGACGAATTGGGTGCGGGTGTTTATAAACATTATGGCGTTGGAGAACATGGGTTTAATGTAAGTTCTGTTCAATTTGCACTTCATTACTTCTTTGAAAGTGAACGGATTATGCATACATTCTTACGAAACGTTTCTGAATGCACCAAACTAAACGGATATTTCATAGGCACATGTTATGATGGTCAAACTGTATTCGACCTACTCCAAAATAAATACAAAGGAGAAAGTATTATGCTGGAACGCAACGGTGATAAAATATTTGAGATTACAAAACAGTATGACCATACCGGCTTCCCGGAAGATGAATATTCTTTGAATTATCAAATTGATGTATTTCAAGAAAGTATTAACAAGACATTTCCCGAATATTTGGTAAATTTCAAATATCTTCAACGTGTAATGGAAAACTATGGATTTACCATTATTTCCAAAGAAGAGGCAAACACAATGGGTTTACCTAACGGTTCGGGATTATTTGACGAAGTATTTGGAACAGTTGATTCGGTTATCGAACAGAATTATCGTCTTAAGAATGATTTAAAGACCATATTAAATATGAGTAAAGAAGAAAAGAGGATTTCCTTCTTAAATCGATATTTTGTATTCCGTAAAACGCATAATGTGAATGCAGAGAAGGCAGCCAAATTAATGATGGTTCATCGTGACGATGAAGATGACGAGGACGATGTTGATAAAATAATTCAACGTACACAAAAAGAGGACGAAAATATGGAAAAAACGAAATCTGAAACAAAATCCGTTATTCGCAAGCTGCCTGGTAAAAAGACCCGTCTCACTATTGGTCGCAGTGACCCAGCAATTACCGAGATTCGAATGGTTGAACCGTCTATCTCAACCGGAAAAAAAGTGGTTATAAAACGTCAAAAGCCCAAGTCGGATGCCTAATTGAATGATATTATTACGAATATTTTGAACACCTATATATTAGCGTGTTCAAAATATATAAACAGAAAGATTGTATAATTATATCGAATCGATAATTTATATATATGATCCATTTTCAATTACCTCGAAATATATCTGATTTATATTTATTTTTATCAACGCAGTTTTCTGAGACAAATGAATCGCCGAATTGTATTTCAGGTTCGCTTTCTTATTATATGAACGATATTAAGCAACGGATTTGTGGACAAGAGCAATCATGGGACGTATACAAACGATATACGAATCCATATGAATACATACATACATGTGTTCCAAACAAAAAAAAAAGTGTTGCAAAAAGGAAACCCTTATCTAGGTCTTATTTCAAAATGATCGAATTAGTGAATTTTTTCCATATAATCGAGTCACTACAATTAAAATCGTCGAATATTCAAAGTTTTCATCTAGCCGAAGGTCCAGGTGGATTTATTGAAGCTCTAGTTCAATTACGAAACAATAAGCAAGACACTTATATTGGTATGAGTATATTAGATGATGTGAATGATATGAATATTCCTGCCTGGAAAAAGAGCCAACAATTTTTACGTGAAAACAAGAATGTGAAGATTGAAAATGGCGCAGACGGAACGGGAGACATTCTTCAAATGCATAATTTTGAATATTGTAAGCAAAAATATGCTCGGTCTATGCATATTATTACAGGTGACGGTGGTTTTGATTTTTCAGAAAATTTCGATAATCAAGAAAATCACTCTATAAATCTTATATTTGGTCAAATTATCTACGCGTTGGTAATGCAACGTACGGGTGGGTCTTTTATATTAAAGGTATTTGATTGTTTCACACAACCGACGATTGATATGCTAGCATTATTATCATCTTGCTATGAGAAAGTATATATTACAAAACCCCAAACGAGTCGATATGCGAATTCTGAAAAATATATTGTATGTAAAGGGTTCTATGATATTGAAATCGATAAAATGTATCCTTATTTACATTCTGCTTTTACCAATTTATTAAATCGTAACGCCAGTCATAATGTGATGAGTTTTTTTAAAAATCCGTTATCTTTATTATTTACAATGAAAATGGAAGAATATAACGCCATCTTCGGACAACAGCAAATTGAAAATATTCATTATACATTATCCCTTATTGAAACTCCACATAAATCTGACCGAACTGATAATCTGGTAAAAAAAAATGTTCAAAAATCAATTCAATGGTGTGAGAAGTTTAACGTCAATACAAATAAATTGAATACACCTAATATGTTTATGGAAGAAATGAGGTGTTAGAATGGTCGTAAAATATCGATTACTATATTTGATATTTTACTTATTTGGTTACACATTTTGTATCACATGGAGCAGGAAATCCTATTTTTTGTTTTATTGTATATGCGTCACTTGATGCACCATATGCTAATGCATTGCCGACTTCCGAACCAAATGCTTTAGTATATAACCCCCCGTTCGTTGTAATCGTATTATAATTTAATCTAGATGTTCTTGAACTCGAGGATACACCGCCGTCCTGTGAATATTTGTAATTAGTTGGTTTGAATTGCGAATCAACATAATAATTTGGATTATTTGGACAATATAATGACCCATCGGTATTCGCCGAATATTTATTATTCTCACTACCAGGTGCTCCGGGTTTCACCAATGGATTGCCTGATTTAAAATAATGAAATTGATTTTGGTCAAACGTTTTTCCTCGAGTATTCAAATATTCCTGTGACGTTGTACAATAGGGTGCAGATGTGACTGCAGAAGCAACGGGTTTACGAATTACACCTGAACTTCTCATGCGACGTCTAGCAACAGTAGCGGGATCCAACATAGCATTGGGATTACAGCATTCGCCAGTATCTGTTTTATTGTTTGGAATAAGATTGTCCAATATGCCGACATTTCCACTGCAATCACATTCATCTTTATGAGAACTTACTAAATATCCACCTGGACGATTCAGTTCGTCGATAGACATCGATTGTTTTGTAGAATTTACAGCAACCTGTGCGGTGTTTACTTCACGACGATATATTTTTAATGGTGGGGGTAAAAATAATAATGATTGCTTCATTTCAGCACCCGAATTCTTGTTTTTTTGTATAGAAGTAGTTATCTGTCCAAATGTCTTTCCTTTCCATGATATATTTGATGATTTATTTAGACTACTCGACGACATTTATATATATAATATATATAAATATATGCTTTGCGACATGATGTATCTAAAATCTATATTATTGTATATTTTATCTTTATTTTTCACATATTTATTAATGCGTTTTATATTTTCATATAAAGAAGGTTTACCTAGTGAGGATATGGCTAATTCTCTCGCGGATAATCAACCTACATCACTCGACCATGTGCGTGGAGTTGTTTCTGCAGAATCTAAATTGGGTGAAGAGGCAGTTACAGAACGTTTACAAGAGTTCGCTAAAAAATTAGATGGTGTATTCTACGAACAGAAGAATCATAATAATTCCGATAGTGATAAAAAAAAAGAGTCTGATGCATCTGATGCTGCGAAAAAAAATATAGAAAACAATCCATTTATTCCTATATCATCTGTGGGGGCCAGTATTTTTATTAAAAAAAACGACAAGGATAAATATCGCAAAATTGTTGTAAAATATGTCTCTTAAATCCGGTTGTTATTCACAAAGGGTATAAACATGATATTATATTAATATGTAGATGAACCTATACTTACATATTAATGATTTGAAACGAGAAAACGATATTCGGTTTGTTGACGAAATACGATTTTTATATTCCAAACAAAATACTGTTATGGACGGAGAGTTTACAAAAATTTTATTTTCACGTGAAAATTTTACGATGAATGGGTTACATCTGTTATTTCCCATTGTGATTGACCAACGTTGTAATAAAACGGAATATGTAAATCACATTCGAAGCATCCATAATAATTTGCAATTAAATGCAAAATTAATACAGGATTTTTGTTTATTAGAAAAAGTTTTATTAACTCAATATAAAAAATACTCTCGAAGTGATAAACCGGTTGAATTATGTTTCCATAAACAAATTTCCACCAAACAACTACGTGTTTATACAGAATCAAATCGTTCCGTCCGTACCAATGTTATTATTATTAAAATATCTGGAATTTGGGAATCGCGTAATCAGATTGGTATGACTTATAAAATTGTCGAACTATGTCCACTATAATTGATATTATAAGAAAAAGGACATTCCGCGAGTTCCTCGCCGTCGACCAACAAATGGGCGCGTACCATTGTGCAAATCGTGCATGTGGGTTAATCGTTTATTTTCGTCTGTACCTGTTTCAAACGATGTAATATCTATAAGTCCTGTTTCCTTATTTACACTATACTTCACTTTAAATAATGAATCTATACCTTCTCTGGTTCCTCGTTCATACCTTTCGAATTCTTGTTTATTTACTTGTTTTAAATAGCCGTCGTAAAAATGTAATATGTTTTTATCGGCAAATGGGAAAAATGTTGAGCGGTCGATTATCATATTCATATTTTTAACACGGTCATTTAACATATTATCTTCATACCCCCATGCCCAAAAATTAGGAAATCCGTTTATCTTTTCGAAATCTTGGCCCATTATTGATACAATACCACCCAATGTAAATTTAAATCCGTAAAAATGTTTAACACGCCCTGGTTCGGTTTGATATGGTATAAAATTTTTACTAAACGGCATTGTATCGACGTCATTAAATACAAGTGTTATATTTTTATAATCATCAGGATATTTTTCGCGAACTATTAAGAATCCTATATTTTTCAAAGCCCCACAATTAAATGAACGCTTATCTTTTTGATGAATAATCATTATTTCGTAATCCTCTTTATTCATGTCTTCTAATACATATTGAATATGTCGCTTAAAAAATATTAATTGTTGTTCACGGTCACGGTATGGCACAATAAAAATAATCTTCGGGTGAGATTGTTTATTCTCCACGGGAATCATTTGTCCATCTTTAATATCCATTTTAATTGATGTATATATATTTATTTCATATAATCACATAATCTTATACGCGATAGATATTTACATATTTCCGTATTTTGCTAAAATACACGATGGTATCAGTTTTTCTTGTATCATATCCATTTTTTTACAACATTTATTTATAGTCACTTCACTTACATTACATACTTGTTTCACGTTTAATTTAGTAATCGATAAATTACACGATTGCGATATGAAATATATAATACCTGCTGCTATCGACTGTGGAGTATTATCCTTAATATACTCGGTTTCTTGTAGCTTTGTTGCTATGAACTTTGCTAACATGGTTAATTCAGAATTTATGTTCAACTTACTGCAATATCGCTCTATAAATGAACTCGGAGTAGTAGCACACAAGTCACTGGAAGTAGCGTTAATTTTTGATCCGTTTCTATCCAGATTAGACAAGATGTTTACCGCCATCGAACACCCATTTGTAGCACTCGTTTTGTCCAACATGAATATTTCAGCAATTTCATGTGATGTTCGAGGACAATCATTTAACCTGCATGAGATATAAATAGAAGCCGCTTTAATTCCATCACGATTCATTCCTCTGAACATTTTTTGTGATGATATATCCTTATGAATAGCCATCGCGTCATCAATAAACAATCTTGGTATCCCCGCATTTTTAGCCATAACTGTGATAAATTGAAATTCATCATATAATGATTTTTCACGATGCGGCATTGCTTGCCATTCTGTCCATTTTCGTATGCGCTTCATTTCGTATGACGCGCTTTGATTGCATAATATCTTACATCCAAATGATGACTCTTGTAGCAAAGGATTGATTGGATTACCACAACGTGTCGGGTCTGACGAATTTTTATCATCTGCTCCATAAAATCTCCATTCAGGAGAATAATCCAACGTGTCTTTGTATAAAATTCCACAATCTTTACTGGTACATGTAGGAAAACCGTCGTCCATAATCATAATTTGCGAATTGCATAATTTACATGTTGTAGCATTTATATATCCGTCCGTCGATTTATCATACACGCATTCTAATTCACTATCAGAAGGTGATGATGTTGACGGAATATCATTATCAAATACATCCCATAATGCCTGTTTTTCACGCGACGATAAAGAACTTTTATTCTTTATTGTCTTACCAGACTTTTCGCGATTTCGTTTATTAGACATTTTTGTTTAGCTCTAATTATTAACAATAATAATCAATTTTATACTTGTTATTTTCTATTCTTAATATAACTATAATGTCTGACCCCAATACAAAGAAATTTTCACAACGCGATTTGAGTAAAGTATATGATAAAATTACCGACAAAATAGTAACTGAGATATGTGAATCTTTAGTCGACGGTAAAACATTGACTGATGACCTACGTTATGCACTCATCGAAAAAATGAGTAAAATATTAGACAGGTCTGATACCGAATCTAAAATGAATGCCGTTATTATTCAAGGTATGAATACTTCTTTGCGTAGAGCTACACATGGTCCATTATTATTATATGCCTTGTTAAATCAATCTTCGAAAGATAAAACTATGGCGGAAATTGAGAAAATATTCAAACTTGTATGGAAAGAGAATGAAAGTGTTTATCAATTTAGAAAACGTTTGATGACTGAATTACAAACCCCACCTTATAAAGAATGGTTTCCATCTACACTGTCTACAACAACCGTGGGTGGTAAATCAACACGCAAAACTCGTAAGAAATCTACTAGGAAAAAACGCAAGTTGAAAAATAAAACTCGCCGGGGTGGAGGCATTCGTGATTATATGAGTGCTGCTGCTAGTAACGCTAAATCCGGTATATCGAATGCTGCTAGTAGAGCTAAAGACGGTATCTCTAATGCCGCTAGTGGAGCAAAACACGGTATTGCTGCTGCTGGTTCAGGGTTGAAGACAAAAATGGGTGAAACCGGGTCGGGCATCATGGCGAAGGCAAGAGAAATGAAATCTGCCGCTGGTGATGCCCGGCGTGCTGCCGTTAGTGGTATTCGTAATGCTCCTGGTGCTGTTTCAAGTGCTGTTTCAAGTGCTGCTTCCGGTGCATACAATGCGACAACGGGGCAACAAGAAGTTGAACTTTCACAAACCGATATAGAGCAAAACTCAAACGAACTTTATGAAAAGTATCATAAAAAAATAACCGAAATGGTTACCAAAAAGATGGATGATACAGCCGGTGATATAACCAAAAAAATGACGAATGTTTCTTATGTATATATGATGGAACATGGAAAAGAAATTTTAGATTCTACATTAAATACACTTGAAAATACCATTCAACAAAATCAATCTATACAGGATGTGTTTCCAATTTTAGTTGTTCAAGCATTATACCAAGCTAGAAATGATGTGGTAAGCGCAATTATGAGTGCAGAAAAAGATCGACAGGTAGATAATAAATTAGACACTTTTGAAAAACCCGATGGTATTTTTGTAGGAATTTTTATCGAAAAATTAATGGATAAGTTGGCTATAAAAGTGGGCGATATTGACCACGATGCAAAGTAATATTCTACATACGTTTCTGTATGTAGAATATGCGTGTAATTTATTTGTAACATTCAATATTTATTGTTTATAATAAACTTATGCGGCCTCGGCAGAAGGTGCCTCGGTAGGTGAATCGGGTCTGTCGTTTCTGCGATTATTCCCTCCCTTGCTTCCATTTCTCTCCGATTGAGAAGCGAGAGCCACGCGACGTGTCTCGCACAGGATTGGTCCATCGGAAACACCTGTAATATCAGTTGCATGATACTCATGCTTACCATTTTCGGACTTCATCAATTGAAAATCAACATACTCACCCTGAACCAAATACTTGTATTGAGAGTTTGTAACGCGGATTGATGAGTAATGAGCGAAAATATCCTTTCCGCCAAACTCACCTGCACCGCAAACGGTGATAAATCCAAATCCGGACTTGTTGTTGAACCATTTAACCATTCCGGTCATTCTTTGTGTAGCGCTATCTGTAGACATACTGCTTACTCCGTATGTGTTATATTAACACTGTTTTTTTATATACTTTCAAACTATTTTATATAAATATTACATATACAAACTATGTTCAATCATATTTCTAGAAGTAGAATTATTTCCATATTATGTTTACTATTAACTTTAGTTATATCGCTATGGATTGGTAAAAATGATGTATTAGATGATGTTCTAGAGGATTTCACAGTAGAAAATCTAGAAATGTTGAACTCAATGGCTAGTGCTCCTGCTCCTGCTCCTGCTCCTGCTCAAAAAAACAAGAAAATGAAGAAGGAAGGATTTCAACAGAAAATGAACCCAACTCCCATTGATCAACATATTATCATAGAAACATTTCCAAAGACACAACCATATTACCCTGAAAAATATTCATCTACAGATGTTTTTGGGCATTTATTCGGTTTATCGAATCCAAACGAACTATTTACCATACCTAAAGTATAAAGTTCCCATATTCTAAGAATCCCACAATAAATACCCTATATTGAAAGAGTTGGTACTTTCTCATAATGGAACTTTTTAAAAGTTCCAAATTGGATAGACCCAACAAATCTTTTAAAACCGTTTTTTCGAAATTTCCGATTGTTACGATAATGCAGTGTTTTAAGATACTACATTATCTGGTTCGCTGCAACCGGATTTTAAGAAAAATCTTGCGCTAGAACATTTAGAAGTTTTTTATTTAGCATTATATATGTAAAAATGCTAAACGAAAAAACATCGAATACATCATCTAACTTCGTTTGTAAAACATGTAACTTTGTGTGCAGCAAGAAAGGGGATTATAATAGACATTTGTTGACTGCTAAACATGCAAAGCTAACAAAATGCTATACTGTGCTAACTGAAAATACGTCATACCAATATAGCTGTCCGTGTGGACGATTATTCAAGCACCAATCAAGTTTCTCCCGTCATAAAACGGCGTGTTCTTTGAAAGAGGATGCGAGTGATATAAGACATTCGGGTGATTTGAATATAAATAGTAAAGACCAGCTTATAGATAAATTGTCCCAAGAGAACCGTGAAATGAAGGATGCGAACCGTGAAATTAAATCCATGTTTATGATGATGATGGAAAAATATGAAGACGAACGTAAACGAAATGAAACGGATAAAAAGGAGATAATGACCAAGATTATCGATATTATACCCAAGATTGGTAATACAACCAATAATCATACCGTGAATAATACGTTGAATTTCTATCTCACTAATACTTGTCGTGATGCCGAAACAATCCATGATTTTACCGAACGTTATGTGAAAAGATGTGTTGATTTTTTCACTAATACATACCGAGATGTAGCTGCGAATCAAATCAGTTTAGCATACAATGTATACGCCATATTCTTCAAATGTTTAGAGGATACACCTCAATCTATGAATTTCATACAAACAACGGACGTTAAAAACGGTGTTTTTTATGTGAAGGAAAAGAAAAAGGATGAAAATCGTCAACTATACGGAGAAGCCGAATTCATCAAATATGTTGATGGATTCGAAAAGGCAGGTGCTAGTATTGGCCATGCTATGAATAAAGCGTTATTACCATTAAAATGTTCTTTTGTTGAAAAATTAGAGGGTGAAGTAGGGCGCCCTCCCGATGAAGATGATTTTGAAGATGAGGACGAATATGAAGAAATATTACACAAATACAAGGAGCGATGCTCAGAAATTAAACATAATTTATTAACTCATGTTTATGACGCTACTAGTTTGTTCGACAGCAAAACTCGCAAGATGGAGGTTCTTGCGAAGACAAAACGATTGAAGGAATCTTAAATTATTCTTTTATGCTATTGATTATCTCTTCAGGATAATCCATATCTTCCAATATACGAACTGCACCCTCTATTTTTGAAATACCTTTTTTCATTTTATACGTATATTTCAATTTTCCAAGGTCATCTTGGACAACATCCATTTTGTGATTACGAATAAATTTGTTTTTCTTAAACTTCGAACATATTTTCACGTAATGGGTGGTTAATATAAAATCGACATGGTTGAATTTCGATAAATATTTCAAGAATGCGAAACCCGATTTGGTTGCTTCATTGGGATTTGTTCCAGAATATAGTTCATCGAATATACCAAAATGACGATAACCCTCTTCGCTTGGACATTTTACTATAGAATCAATGATTTCTTTGCATCTTCTTGATTCGGCTTGGAATAAACTATCACGTTCAGATGTGTCTGGAATGTTAAGATAAGAATGGATGTGTGTATATGGGTTTATAACGGCGCTTTCGTAGAATCCACACCCGATTTGTTGAGAACAAATCACATTAATAGTAGTTGATTTTAACATTGTGGTTTTACCCGATGCATTTGGTCCGGTAATTATCAGTTTTTTATCTAATTCACAGTTATTTTTGATACAATCGGTTTCATCTATGTGTCCTGGGTAGTATTGATTTTTAAACGAACATGAACTCGTATTATCAAGTTGTGCTGCAGATATATACCCCGATGAATAATGACTACTAACACCGCGTAAATTGTCCAAGAAGCCTTCAAACCCAAACGAGTAGCGAACACTTTCATCATACTTCTTGTTTGAATGTAATTCATAATACGATTGCAACATATAACCGACACTTCCAAGACGTTGGAAAAAACTGCCTGATATATCAATCTCCGATAGAATGTTGCGATATTCAGTTAATACAATCACATGCTTATTTATATCTTCACAGAATGCAGAATATGACTTCTTATTAGAATGTTTTTCAGTAAACTGGGTCATATTTACAATAGACTGTCCAAGATAATTCTTTATTTCAAACAAATAAGTGTTCATTCTCTCAATATTTCGATAGAAACGTTTGCACGAGGTAATATTTTGATAAATTTGGTAAAAATACATACCTGCTGCTAAGGCGAGATATATCAAACTCTCAATCGAAATCTTGGACAAACTTGTAAGTGCCTTGCCTATAAAATGATGTTTCGCAATATCTTTTAGTACGTCAATATACATAGTCACGGTAATTGGTAAACCGCGCAACTTTAACAAAATAAATGGTAAAACCAAGAATAGGAAAGGAATCATAAGGCTTATCACTGGGGACATCATGTTAACCATAGACAAAACCTGCATAAACCCAGACGAACGATTTAACGGTTTTATTATGTCCCATTCAACATAGCAATATTTTTCCAAGAAAGAACCGGAATTTCCTTTAACATCGTCCCATATAGTCAATAACAGTTCAACATTCGTATCATAATCGGCAATGGGTGATGTTTCTTTAATAATCATCTGTGTATCACGGAGGTATTCTATATTGGTTGTAAAATGTTGTTTCCAATCCATAATGAGACCTTCGCCGAATTTATGAGAGGGTTTGAATAATCGCTGATATACAGATTTTTCTCCTACAGTTTCTACCAATTCGAGGTCTTGGCTAACTATCTCGGTCAAATTGTGCAGTTCTTCATTGGGTAGGTATGCAATGGGTAGTTTAAATGGATAATGTAAATGCGTCGGTTCAATCGGCGACTCCTCTTCCGATGGAATGTATTCAACACCAGCCGATTCTGAAACCAAAACTTCCGCACGCACTCGCGCTTCATTCATTATAGGGTCTATCCATAGAAACATGTTTATCATATTTGGGGATAATAGTTACTAATATCTTACGCAAATCGAAAATATAACATTTTAATATTATATTTTCCGCATTATGATTAGACTAAACTTGAAAAATTGCTAGGTAGTTCCTCAATCGTAGATTGATAATGATTTTCGATAGCCTTCATTGCACCAATATCCTCTTTTGTTACAAAATTAATAGCTAAACCCTTGCGCCCCCAACGTCCACTACGTCCAATGCGATGCAAATAGTTATGAACACATCGAGGCACGTCAAAATTGATAACTACACTAACCTGTTGAATATCAATACCTCGGGCAGTTACATTAGATGATATTAATACACGAAATGCACCCTTTGTAAACTCATTTATATTATGCTTTCGTTCATTTGTGGGCATAGAACTATGAATGCAACATACAGAGTGATTTTCCTTACGCATTGCCTCATATAAATCTACTACACGATTCACACTATTTACGTAGACAATTGTTTGGTTCAGAGATAGTTCATTGAACAAATCCTTTAATGTATCGAATTTTGCAGAATCGTCATTAAGTGCTACATAGCATTGTTTGATACCATCTAGATTTAATTTTTCCGCTTCCATTGTAATCTTGACCGGGTTACGCATGAATTTATTTGTTAACTCTAACATTTCAGTTGGCATAGTAGCACTGAAAATAGCAACCTGTAGTTCACTACTCATTGTATGAAACACTTGATAAATATTTTCAAGAAATCCACCCGATAACATTTCGTCTGCCTCATCTAGGACAAACATTTTAATATCCTTTGTTCTAATATGCTTTCTGCGAATCATATCACATACACGTCCAACCGAACCAACAATCACATGAGGCACATTGGAACGCAAATCACTCGCATCTTCTGAAACAGAAGTCCCACCTACTAACGTTTTTATTACTATACCGTCCATCTGACCACTTAATGAAGTAATTACAGACGATATTTGACGAACAAGCTCGTGTGTAGGCGCCATGATTAAGGCTTGTGTTGTTCTACTTTTCAAGTCGAGTCTGTGTAGTGTACCAATAGTAAATGCACCCGTTTTACCCATACCTGAAGGCGCCTGTGCAATTACATCACGTTTTTCCATAATAGGAAGAATCGCTATTTTTTGAATTTGACTCGGATTTTCAAATCCATGTCCATATATGCTTCTTAATAATGAATCATCAAAATTAAAATCGTCCCAGTTTTCAACAACCTTTATGTTTTCAGTATTTTCGGATACTGTATTTGATAATACGGTATTAGTCACTTCTTCCATTGAGTATTAGTGTTAAATACTATTTAACTAGTTTACATATAAATAATATAAATATATTGATTCCATTATATAGAGTAGACACATGACCGAAATCATTCATTATTCGTTAGAAACTATTCTTCAGACTAAATTCGATAATAATTATGAAATTTCTCCTGATATTAAAAAAATACTTGATGTGTTAGAAACCCAGATTGTTGTGCCTACGGAAACTTACGATTCACCCCCATCGAATATTCGCCGCAATGATAAAAATTTTGACCGAAATCAACGAGGTAATTCTCATACGAGAGGTGGTCGTCGCGGAGGGTCTAATCCGAACTCTCGCAATTCATCAAACGATAATTTGAACACAATCATGGACGATTGGAACGCTGTGAGAAATTTTAAAGCAACGGATATTGTAAAGGCAGTTGGTTTTGAAAAAGAATTGAATGAAGTTCGTGGTTTATTAAATAAATTGTCCCACAAAAATTATGAAACCCAAAAGGCTGATATATTAGAAAAAGTAAGGGAAATTGTTGACGTAGAAGGGGACGACTCGAATAAAGTAAAGGTGGCGAATATGATTTTTGATATTGCTAGTGCAAATCGATTTATGTCGGAAGTATATGCGGATATGTATGTTGAACTGGTGGGAGAATATGAAACGTTTGGGGAAATCTTGGACGGATTGTTGGTAAAATATAGAGAAACCATGAATCATATATCTTATGCTGACCCCGATGAAAATTATGATAAATTTTGCGACTATAATAAAGAAAATGAGTTGCGTAAAGCCAACACCTGTTTTATTATGAATTTAACAAAACGCGATATGATTTCACGAAAAGATGTGATGGATGTTATTATTGAATTACAAGAATTAACTTTAAAATTTATCGATGAAGATAATCGAAAAAATGAAGTTGACGAAATTTCAGAAAATTTGCTTTTATTTATCACGATGGGCAATACATTTTTATCGAGCGAATTAAAATGGTCTGCACAAATCATTCCCTTTTTAGAAGGATTTTCAAAGAAAAAGGCAAAGGATTCCAAAAGTCTTTCAAGTCGAAGTGTGTTTAAATATATGGATATGATTGGTAAATAAATAAATGTTTATAATATAACATGAATTTTTTAAATATTTTATTAGTAGCATTGTTGATTGTAAAAATTGGCTGGGTTATAGCAATGGGCGTTTTACTTTTATTTAAATTTGATATTATATTACACAGTAATGATTTGGTAAAACAAGTCGATATGATTGAAGATATATTACATTTGATGTTAAAATTTTTCATTGGAATACTATTAGTATATTTATTTCATCATTTAACGCCAGCAAAAGTATGTATAGAAGGTCATGAGAAAATGTATTTATACATCTTTGGTATATTGTCTGCGATGGGCAGTGTTAAAAAGTTTGCTTACGAATTTTGGCCGCAAAACTCATATGATTGGTAAATAACTATTTCTCTATATTATCTATAATGGCGAATAATCCTTGCGTATCTTGCACAAAGTCTTTTTTATATACCCCTCCCACTTTTCCAATGGGAACTAGAAAAAGTTTATACAGCAACAATGCTATGGTGTTTTATAAGACAAATACAGTTACATCTTGTCCTGGAGGAACTGTTCGAAATTCTAGAGCTATAGCTAGAAGGACATAAAAAATCTACGCTAATACTAGTATGTCGAAATTAATAAAAGTCGCATGTGGAATCATGTATAACAAACATAATAAAATCTTGATGGGACTGAGACCTCTTGATAAAGGTTCAGGGGGGTATTGGGAGTTTCCCGGGGGTAAAGAAGAACCCAATGAAACAATTATAGATTGTTTAAAACGCGAATGGAGAGAGGAGCTTAATTTAGAAATTGATGTAAAAAAAATGGTTGCGTCTTATGGGCACAATGAAAAATACATGTGCATGTTTTTTGTGGGAAACATCGTAGACGAAGAAAATATAAAATTAAACGTTCATGATGAAATTCGGTTTATGAAGAAAGAAGATATTAGTAATTTAAAATTATTCGAAGAAGATTATCAGCTATTGAACAAACTAGATGATATTTGAAGGTAAAATCACACATGTATAAAATATGTGTGATTGAAAGGCAATATATTACGATAAACAACTTTTCGCAAATTGGACTAATCGTTCAGTTAAACGATTGTATACAATTCGGTCATCCCGTGTTTTGTAATATATAAAGTGGTTTGGTGTCTATCTATGAATTTAATCATAAACAAGGCGAGGAGGAGGTCTTCCTCATCCACCTGTGATACGTTTTGCGGATTTTAGTGCATGTTTGAATGTGTATCTGTATAAACACCAAATAATTGCGATAATTGCGATTATATATTTCCAAAACATACTAAATACGTCGTAAAACTCGTTTGTGATTGTGCTCATTGGCGAAGTGGTAAATGGTGTAGAAATTCCATTTACGGTAACCGGATTGTCTAATATGCTATACGTCATATACATAATGAAGTGATAATAAAATATCGGTATTTTTGCGTATCGCACACTACGACAAAATCGCACCAGTATGTATATAATGGTGTATTCAAATATTAACAGCACAGTTTTTTATAAAGAAAGTCCTGATATTGACCCTGAAGATATTGACCATGAGGCATTAATATATGAACTCGACATACATCGTAAACAAATTTTGGTAGTTCTAGGTAAAGCGAAACATACATTCATTCAACGAAATATTATATACTTTCCAGTTTATTTAGTTACAAATGGAACCATAAAAGCAAGAATAGGAGTCATCGAAATAGCTAAAAATTCGATGTTAGAATTAACAGACGATGATGGCGACCTAGATGTTGAACAATTAACCGACCCGTTATATTTTGAGTTTGCGAATGAAACGTATATTGACCGAAATGGTACAGATTCTACAGTCTTTGTTAAAAATGGCGATAAACCAGAGGTTATCGAACTGGACAGTGACGATTCTGAATCAGAAGAAGACGAGGTAGACGAAATTTTGTCCGTAAAGGTAAAACCTTCAAAAATGTCTAATGAATCGAAAAAAGCGGATGCGACGTTAGTAGACGGTATATTTAAAGTAGATACCAAGGTAAAAATACCGATTGAATTAATTGAAGAGTCGGAATCTGACGCGAAGGAAATAAAAAAGGATTATAAACATTCTAATAAAAATGTATGGGTCGAACAATTTTTTAAAAATAACAATTATGATATACATGACGTTGAAAGTAATGGCGACTGTTTTTTCGCAGTTATACGCGACGCATTTAAACAAATCGGGCAAATCACAACAGTTGCTAAGTTGCGAGCTATATTAGCAAAGGAAGTAACAGATGATATTTTCCAAGAACATAGAACATTGTTTAATGATATTGACGGAACCATTCGCGAATATGAACGCGAAATGAAGGAGATAAAACAACTTGTGGAACATGTATTACCAAAACGTGCGAAAAAAGAACGTGAGGACAAAGAGGCGTTGAAACACATATTAGAAGAGACTGCACGATTAAAGTTGGAATATAAACGTGCTCTTACAAATAAGAAGGAAGCGCAAGCAATACTGAGCGATAATGTTGGTAAATTATCCACAATCGATACATTGGAAAAGTTCAGAGAATATATTCAAACATCGCAATATTGGGCAGATAGTTGGGCAATATCTGTATTGGAACGAGTTTTAAAAATAAAGATGGTTATATTATCCCAAAGAGCATACTTGGACGACGATTTGGACGGGGTTATGACGTGCGGTGAGATTGACCCTATTATTCAGCGCGAGGGAGTATTTCGACCAAAACATTATATTATGACTTCATTTAGTGGAGACCATTATCAACTGATAACTTATAAAAATAAACGCATATTTGATTTTCATGAAATACCTTATCATATAAAATCGTTGATTATTAATAAGTGTTTGGAACGATCTTCGGGGTCATTTTATGTAATACCAGAAATGCGCAATTTAAAAACACGAATGGGTATTGACGAGGACGAAGGAAAACCATATGGTGATTCAGATGAAGATAGTTCTGAATATAATTCCAAGATTTTGTTCGCATTTTATAATCGTTCTTCAAAAACATTGAAGCCGGGTAAGGGGGCAAAAGAGAATATGCTGGCGGGTAAACAATCGAACTTCTTAGAATTGGGTAGAATTCCCGATTGGCGACGTAAATTGGACGATTCTTGGTCAGATGCACACTTTACATTGGATAAACACGAATGGGCTTCTGTTGAACACTATTATCAGTCTGCTAAATTTAAAAAACGTAATCCGAAATTTGCAGCTATGTTTTCACTAGACGAACCAAGTGATTTCTCAAAAGATGCTAGTTTAGCAAAGATAGCAGGGAGTAGAAGTGGAAGTAAGAATCCCAAGTCTAAAAAAAGTGTGTTACTACGACCCAAATCAATCGAAATAGACCCCGATTTTTATGATAAACGACATGATAATGAGCGATTAGAGGCACTACGTGCGAAATTTGGACAAAATGAGGATTTGAAACAATTATTATTGTCTACACAAGATGCGAAATTAATTCAATTACATCACGGAGCTCCCGCTGAAACCGACCATATGCTAATGGCTGTTCGTCGTGAATTAGAATCTGATGTGTAATTCGAAATCATAATATATATCATACTAATGTATACATTATGAGTAAAATAAATGACCCGCACCATAAAATTTTACAAAATATATTTCCCAAATCAAATAACATTCAACCAATGTCCAAGAAGTCGAAAAATTTGTTTACAGCGATTTTGAACGGTTTGCGAGATGGTGAGAAATCTTGGACACGTAATCGTGAAAACATTGTTTCGCTTGGAATTGAGTATATGGAGACTTCTAATTTTATAGACAGGGGGTCATACACTCATATACCAAGCGAAATTCGCAATACAATTGAACAAACACCCGTATACCAAGCAGTATATTCATTTCATATAAATCAACGCGTTATCCGCGTAGCATTGATGCAACCAGTGAAAGGCAAATCTTCCAGAAAACCCACTGCTTTTTTCCAAGATGTTATCAAAAAAATGTATATATGGCTGTATTTAATCGCTCCTGCTGTAAAAACGGGTTGTTCGGATACTATGAATATTCACGTATTTTTCACTGACCATAAAAAACGATTTGCAGAGGTAGACCAAACACCTCTTGGAGAAATACATGTAAATACAGCGTTTACAACATCTTGTAAACCATCAACTGATGTGCATATATACAGAAAGGAGGAGTGGTTTAAGGTATTTATTCATGAAACATTTCACAGTCAAGGCTTGGACTTTTCTTCTATGGATGATAGTAGTTCAGATAGAATTATATTAAAACATTTCCCCATCACTACGTCAAGAGGTGTCCGATTATATGAAAGCTACTGTGAAACATGGGCTGAAATCATGCAAAATGTTTTTATCGCATATTTTACATCTAGTCCCAAGGATGTAAATAGCAAAATATTGAGTAAACTTGAAAAGCTACTCCATAAAGAAGCACTATTTTCTATTTTCCAATGTGTTAAAATATTGAACTACTATAACTTAACATATGAACAATTAACCGATATTGATTGTCCTACGTCCAAGAACGCCAGGAGGAATTATCACGAAGAAAGCCACATATTGTCGTATTATATAATAAAATCAATCCTATTTTCACAATATAATAAATTTATAGAATGGTGCGGAGAGAATAACATTGAGGGTAGTTCCTATCCACCGTATACTATAAACACAATTCGATTTCTTCAAACACCTGCTTCTATAGAAAAGTATACTAGATTGGCGGTAAATGAGTCTCAAAACGAATACTTACTGAAAAATATTAGTCATTTTGAAAACGTATTACCCACATTGTCCAACGAACATGAGTTAATAGATACGTTACGTATGACTGTTCACGAGTTGAAGTAGGAACCACAAAATTGATTCAGACATAGTTAACCGATATAACAGTAATTATTAACCAATTTGAATGGGGATTAAACAGCTGAACCGGTATATTGTAGAACAATGCAAAAAAACCTCTATATGCAAACAAAATATGGAAATATTGCGCGATAAAACAGTTGTCATTGATACAAGTATTTATATGTATAAATATCATGCACAAAATGCATTGATTGAAAACTTTTATTTATTGTTATCAATATTTCATAAATATCATATAACACCTATATTTGTATTTGACGGTAAACCACCTGCTGAAAAGTATGAGTTACTTAAACAACGCAAGGCTGATAAATACGAAGCCGAGAACCGTTTTAGCGAATTGCAATTACAACTAGAAACAGAACAGGACGTTACAATCAGAAATAATTTAACATCTGAAATGAAAAGTTTAAAACGACAATTTATACGCATATCTCAATCTGATAATAAATTAGTGAAGCGTTTAATCGAATCATATGGTGCTACGTATTATGAAGCGAACGGAGAAGCCGACCGTGCATGCGCTTATATGGTAACTAGTGGTAAAGCATGGGCATGTCTTAGCGACGATATGGATATGTTTGTGTATGGTTGCAATCGAGTTTTACGACATTTAAGTGTAATCAATGAAACCGTCTTGCTGTATAAGATGGACAACATATTGACTGATTTGAAAATGTCTATGATCGATTTTCGTCAAATCGCAGTTGTATCGGGAACCGATTATAATATAAACGATGAAACCAATTTGATGGAAACATTAAAGTGGTTTCGAGAATACATGAACGAAACGAAGAAACAACCGTGCAACGAAACAACTAAAATATCGTTTTATGCATGGTTAGTTAGTAAAACCAAATATGTTCGTAATTATGAATCATTATCTGCGACCTATGATATGTTTGTATTAGACAATAGTTCATATCCGGAATTAGATGAATTAAACGCCACGTTAAATCAAAATTATGATGTAAATAATTTACACGAAATTATGAAAGAGGACGGATTCATCTTTACATAATCTCGGAAAATACACAGTTGTTATTTGTATCATTACGTGAAATAATGATATAAATATTTTTTTAATTAGGTGAACATTCTAGAATACTCTTTTTTGTTATATTTTTTAATTATGCGGTAGCAACGGGCTCAGCCTTGATGAAATGAGACTTCATGTAACGCTGAAGGTTGAAGTAACTAAGCTCGTCCTCCTTCTTGAGCTTAAGAAGAGTGGAAAGCTTAGCATCAGCCTCGATGATACGACCATTGTCCTTGTTCTGGAGCTTATGGGTGCGAATATACTCGTTAATCTCCTTGCTCACCTCAGTGCGGGCCATCTCAGTTCCGACGCTCTTTCCAAGAAACTTGGCGAGCTCGTCGCTGATACGAGTGGGCTTAACGAAACCAGATGGCTGACGGTTACCGGCACGCTTGGCTCTCTTGGAAGACGCCTTCTGTGCAGCCTTCATCTCGCGGGTAACAAGCTTCTCAAGGGTCTTGAAATCACCCTTCATGGAAGAAAAGATGCTACCAATCTGTTGGAGCTTGGCGCCAAACTCGTTGAGCTTCTTGGCGACAGGGGATGCCTCCTCGACAACCTCGTTGGCGATAGCCTCGGGGGCAGCAACGGGCTCAGGAGTAGCAGCAGCGACAGAGTCGGCAGCAGCCTTGGTTGCCTTCTTGGCGACAGGAGCCTTCTTAGCGGCAGGAGCAGGAGTGGGTGCAGTAGCAGTAGTAGTCTTAGAGGTTCTAACCATTTTCACTATACACACTATATAGTTCTTTATTTAAGTAGTTTAACGCACTAACAACACTAATTTCCTAAATACCACTAGGCATGTCGTCTAAACGCAGAAGGTATTTTATCGGAATTGATTTTCCTACCAAACCAAAGATTCATATAACCAGGGCATATTTGTTCTAGCCTCTTGATTTACGACTGTTAATGCAGTTAATACGTGAAATGTGCCTAACGTTTTATATTCAGTGTCTATACCCGTGTAAATCATATCTTCCATAACAGATAAACAAATATTTAAAACGTTTTGTAATGATAGTTCAGGAACATTCATTGAGTTTGAAACCACAATGAACGGGTCCCATAATGGACAAATTTTATTTTTTATGGAAGTTGGTATCTGTGCGCGATATGTCCAAATGTCTCTTAAGATACGATAAAATCGCAAACAATTTCGACGGTCTAAGTCTGTAAACCATTGATATTGTGTGTAATTTCCGAGTTGGTCAATCTCCATAAACAACAATCTCGCTCGTTCTATAAACGGTTTAACACGAATCGAACGTATATGTTCAATCATACTGGTATTATTATAATTGGTATTGTTAGTTGTGTTTTGTTGGCGGCGCGTTCTTGAATTATTTGCGACAGCACTTATAGGAGAATGTCGACTTGTGTTACACGATGGTTTTACTTTCGTTTTTATCAGAATGGCTCGTTCATCGGGGACAAAGTGAGTATTTATTATTTTGGTAAGTCGTTCTAATTTACGAATATCTTTGACTACTTTATCCATATTATCACGATTATATGGATTTAGAACACGTCTTGACTTGCGCTTAAGATATGCATATAATGAATCAATTTCAAAACCATATGTGAATTTTTTATCGTCCGTATAACTAAAAAAATCCATATAAGGAATATTTTCGAGTGGTTCCAATGAATAGAAATCCGTGTCGTTTACACATATTTTCCGATTTTTCAATGCTAAACCTCGTAATTTAATAGCACTTCTAACATAGATTCCTCGTATCATACGTTGTATCTGTATTGCTTGTAAATCTTGCGTTAAATAATGGATTAATCGATTTAATAGAACCTGTTTTGTGCCCATGAGTGTAAAATCGTGCACTGATTTTATAGAAGCCTTTGCTTCTCGTTTCATCGAAGGTGAATATGATGAGGGTATAATCATACTATTTTTATAGAATTTCAATGTTTCGCGTATTTGAGATAACTTCAATAATTTTACACAATTTGGGTCCTCTCTATACTGACGCGGAGTGATAAATGACGGTTTGCATTCATTTTCAGGCGGATGAAATATATTTACAACCTTATTTTCGATAATACGAAGATCATTTGTAACTTCATCTGTTAATATTGTAACATCCATTAATTCCAACGACATTTTTGAATAATATAGTATATATTATTGGTTTATATTATTTGATAGGTGTATACAATTTAGTTACGTGCTTCAGTTTTCGCTCGAAAACAAGTATTTTAAGTCATCATAATTTACATTGCATAAAATTGATTTAAAGATTTCAGTCTAAGTTCTATCATAATTCGTTTAGTCTTACTAGTATTATGTCCTCAGCAAAGCAACTCGTTCTCTCTTCCGGTGATTGGAATACATCCGCCGTTAAGTATATGCCCCCTAAGGTGAATTCTGTAGGAGGTAAGTCTATTAATATGATTAGCACACAAACTAATCGCTCTTTGCATATTTCCACCCCCATGATGATGACCTGGGGTATTAACGACTTCATCGGTGAAAATGGTGAGTCTGACGGTAAGTTTACCATGTCTTTGAATTTTCCAAATGATGACTATCGTAAGCCTTCTACCGATGCTTTCCTCGAAAAGGTCAAGGCATTTGAAGCTCAGATTATCGATGATGCTGTAAAGAATGCCGAGCTATGGTGGGGTGAAGATATGTCTCGCGAAGTTTGCAAGCATTCGTTCTTCCCTTTCCTCAAGTATGCTAATATTAAGGGGACTAAGAAGGTTGACCCATCAAAGCCTCCTTCTATTCGCGCTAAGGTTCCATTGTATCAAGGAAAGTGGGGTGTAGAAATGTATAACACCCGCGATGAGATGGTCTTCCCATGTGATAATGACCGTCTAACTCCCGTCGATTTCGTTCCTAAGTTGAGTCAAGTAGCCTGTGTTCTTCAATGTGGTGGTATTTGGATTGGCGGAAAGGGTTGGGGTGTTACCTGGAAGGTAATCCAATGTGTAGTCAAGCCTCGTGAAGTTGTGAGTGTCTACGGAAAGTGTCATATCCAACTATCTGACGATGACCGCGGTGCGATTGAAACACAGACGCTTACCGAAGACGCAGATGAGGAAGACACATCAGAGCCTCCTCGTGCAGCAACTGTATTTGATACTAAGGTTGAACATAATACTGATGCTGCAGATAGCGACGAGGAATTCGAAGTCGAGGTATCAGCAGTCGAAGTCGAAGTAGCAGCACCTGCTCCTAAGAAGAAGATTGTGAAGAAGGCCGCGCCAGTCGAGACTAGTGATGCTGCTGCACCAGCCCCTAAGAAGAAGATTGTAAAGAAGAAGGTTGTAAGTGTTTCAGCTGAAGCTTAAATATAAAAAAACAAAAATATATCGAATAATAGTCCCCTAATTGAATTTTAAAGTTGAGTTTTGAATATAAAATAAAAACATTACGTTTTTTTGAATGGATAACATCTGTTGATTTACCAGATGTTATCTTAAATCGCATAGGAAAAATTTTCTTTGTTTTTTCTTTGTGTCTTTGTTTGTTTTTTCTTTGATTTTTTCTTTGATTTGTTCTTTGATTTTTTCTTTGATTTGTTCTTTGATTTTTTATTTCTTCCACCAGAAGTTGATAAATTGTTTTTACACAGTTTGGGATAATCTACTGTTTCAGAAGTCATTGCAGCACAATATATTGTTTCGGGTGTAATAACACCTGGTGATGGTAGTAATTCTATATTTATACCAGGAAACGAATTTTTAAAATCTTCTTTAAGCATACTTAAATCTTCGGGTTTGGTTTTATATGTTCCAGACATATTGTCTATATAAATTATATTGGTATCGTTCTTTTTTGAAAACTGCATAATTCCTGCGGCAACTATACCTTTAACTTTATCACATAACCATGCGTGTTTACATTTGTCATCATCCTTGGGTCCATCTGTTTTACATAAATATATTCGACCATCAGATTTATAACAATATGTAAATGCTACATCGGTGACTGGACTACGACGAACATGAAATATTTTATCAAATAACCCCTGTATATTGGTTATAGTATAGTGTTCATAACCATCGGGAAGATTGGTTGTAGTAACATTCTTACCAAATAAACCATGATGTTTTTGGTTAGCCAAAAACCATATTTTAAGAAGATTACGAACACCTAAATCACCTGAACGCGTTTCTATCGGTTTAAGAAATATTTTATAAGTATCCATTTCAGTGTTATGTATTAAGTCAATTGATACACTTTCTTCACTCATTATATATATATATAGTTATTTTTGATGAAGAGAGAATAAAAACAGAATTTACAGAATGTCTTCATAAGGCAAAATAATCAATAATATTTTTATAAAGCCGCGTCTTAATCGCTTTTTTCCTTTTTAAGTCCACACACCTTTACTCCGTCTACTTCGAAGGGTGCCGCCATAGTAATTTCACTTTCATTATAATCGAATGATAATTCGGTTCCTGGGTGAATATCTTGCAATGCATACACATTTGCACCATCTATACGTGTAGTCGGGGTAAAAGAATGGTTCATAAATATACCATGTTCATCGTAAATATGTTCACCATTACCAATATATAGTTTCACGTATTGGTTCGGTGTAAATTTTACCGGATAATGTAAAAATAATATCACCTTTTTTGTGATTTTTTGTTGAATGTAGACCAAGTCCTTCGTTTATTGCACTCTGTGTAATTTCCATAGTATACGGAGTATAAACTGAATGACTTTAAATACATATTATAAGAATGTAAAATGTTTATAACAAATGAACATTTTACCTATTCGTTGGTAATTGTGAGATGCACATACACAGAACTTTTCTTGGATACATCGTATATATCAGACATATTAATACGTGATATTCCTCCACAGGGAATTTTTACTGTTTGATTGCGCTGCAATTTTAATTGTTTGGTTTGGACGAATAATTGTTTGGTCCCAATTAGTATATCTATTTGGGGAGAATTCCATAAATCTATCAAATTAACTCGTTTGCTAACATGAATGTCGTTTTTCTCGTCTATCTCAACATCGTCGTCTAATTTGGGTATACACTGCACATACAGTTCAGCACCTGCGTTATCATAAACCAATTCGTGATGCCACAATGGGATATAGTATGTCTTGTTATCATTTTCCAATTTATAGACGTTTTCGGAATAAAGGTCGTTTAACGATGGATAAATACGAATGCATTCATCTCGTTCCAATTTATCGGTATACAAAAGTTCCATTTTTTCCATAAATGACGCGGGTATATGTAACACATCTTTTTGGTTTCGCAATAATTCACAGATTTTACCACACTGTTTACGATTCAATCGTTCTATTAATTCAAGCGCTTTGGGTTCACACTTGTTTGATATATTTTCTATAATGGAATATACCAATTTAGTCTTGATATCTTGGAACGTATCACTATTAACAAGTGGGGATAAAAAGGTAAATAATACATTTGTGTAGTTCATAAATGTAGTTGGGATACTACTTTCTTCTTCTTCTTTTACCTCATCCTCTCCCGAATAGACAAATCCGTGGTATTTACGTGCAGTGTTGTATGCCTCATTTATTTTCACAAATTTTTGATGTGCTTCGGGTGAATTGTTTTTGTCTGGATGATTCCGTAGCGCCTCTCTATGATAACACCGTTTTAACGTTTTTTCGTCAATATCATCGTCCACATGTAATCCGAGTATTTGATGCGCTTTTTCGTATTCTCTTTGGGGGGTCGACATTGTCCAAAGAATAGTTGTGTATATGATTTAATATAGTAATGAACATACTCTCTAAATGGTAAATCGGACGATAATTATTATTATATTGCTGCAATTGTTGATGCGATTTTGTTAATATATCGGCTACAGATTTATCAGTTAATTTGCCTTCATCGATAAAATGTGTAATTGTATACCATAATACGTCGTATATGTCCAAGTTATAAACCAAAATATCATATAAATAATCACGGAAGTTTGTAATCAACATGTTCTTCGGATTTGCAATCTTATCAACTAATGTTTCGCATACATTATCAAATATTTCTTGGGGTGAGTCTGATGGATCATTTACAGATTGTGGGATCCTCTAGAGTCGACCTGCA